>OGHZ01000837.1_pt1 | contig 17061 bp, 8 predicted proteins | sample 1571661 | NCBI WGS metagenome assembly OGHZ01 (sample SAMEA2582040, study PRJEB24529) | metagenome | biome: Human gut stool | place: China | collected 2011 | reverse complement strand
ATAATGATGTAGTAGCTCTTGCACAGACAGGAACAGGTAAAACAGCCGCATTCGGTTTGCCTCTGCTCCAACAAATTGACGTAAAGAACAGAATCCCACAATCACTTATCCTCTGCCCTACCCGTGAGCTTTGTCTCCAAATAGCAGGAGATTTGAACGACTATTCCAAATACATTGATGGACTAAAAGTACTGCCTGTATATGGAGGTTCTTCCATTGACAGCCAGATACGCAGCCTGAAACGAGGCGTACATATCATCGTAGCCACTCCTGGACGTTTGCTGGACTTGATGGAACGCAAGACCGTTTCCCTATCCACCATCCGCAACGTTGTAATGGACGAAGCAGACGAGATGCTGAACATGGGATTTACAGATAGCATTAACGCTATTCTGGCTGATGTACCGCAAGAACGTAACACACTGCTTTTCTCCGCTACTATGAGCCCGGAAATTGCACGTATCTCCAAGAACTATTTACGTAACGCGAAAGAAATTACTATTGGCCGTAAGAACGAAAGTACCAACAACGTTAAACACGTAGTTTATACCGTACAAGCGAAAGATAAATACGAGGCTTTAAAACGCATTGTCGACTATTACCCGCAAATATACGGTATTATTTTCTGCCGTACCCGCAAGGAAACACAGGAAATTGCTGACAAATTAATGCAAGAAGGCTATAATGCCGACTCGCTGCATGGCGAACTTTCACAAGCACAACGAGACACTGTCATGCAAAAGTTCCGTATTTGTAATCTGCAGCTGCTTGTTGCTACGGATGTAGCAGCCCGTGGTCTGGATGTGGACGATTTGACTCACGTCATCAACTACGGCTTGCCTGATGATACAGAAAGCTACACTCACCGCAGCGGACGTACAGGACGTGCCGGAAAAACCGGTACTTCTATCGCTATCATCAATCTCCGCGAGAAGGGAAAGTTAAGAGAAATAGAACGAATTATCGGCAAGAAATTCATTACCGGAGAGATGCCGACTGCGGCAGGCATTTGCCAAAAGCAGTTGATTAAGGTTATTGACGACCTTGAAAAAGTAAAAGTAAATGAAGAAGAAATCGCAGGCTTCATGCCGGAAATCTATCGTAAACTAGAATGGTTGAGCAAGGAAGACCTGATAAAACGAGTGGTTTCGCACGAATTCAACCGTTTCGCAGAATATTACCGCCACCGCCCGGAAATAGAACAACCAACAATTGAAAGCCGTAGTGAACGTGCCAGAAAAAGTGACCGCAAAGAAAATGGTTTCGAAAAGAGAAGTCGGAAAGCTGCTCCAGGCTTCAACCGCCTATTCATCAATCTGGGTAAAACAGACAGTTTCTTCCCCAGTGATCTTATCGGCTTATTGAACAGTAATACACGCGGACGTATCGAGTTGGGACGCATTGACCTGATGCAGAACTTCTCTTTCTTCGAAGTACCTGAAAAAGAAACCGTCAATGTTCTAAAAGCTCTAAACCGTGCCAAATGGAATGGTCGTAAAGTTGTTGTAGAAGTCTCCAGTGAAGAAGGTGGAAAAGGACACGAAAACGGTTCGGGTGAACGCAAAGGCGGTAAAAGATCCGGTAAAAACGAAGAGCGCGCTCCACGCTATGAAAATAAAGACAGAAAATCTAAGGATGCTTCTGCCAAAGGTTCAAAATCCAGCAAGAAGGAAAAACCAAGCCGTGCAGAGCGGGGATATTCGGATGCCCGCGGACCGAAAAGGAAAGATAACTGGCAGGAATTTTTCAAAGATAAAGAACCCGACTTTAGTGAAGAAGGATGGGCGAGAAGAAAGCCCAAAAAGCAACTTTAATCTTCCGAGAAATTGAGGGTGTGTCAAAATGATAAACTATTCAAACCCTTGACACACCCCCACTCAATTATACTAATGAAAGTCCTTCTCTTTCAAATCTTTTTTTTTCATCTCTCTATACTGCCGCGGAGGCATTCCGAACTTTTGAGAAAACACTTTATAGAAAGTACCTCTATTCGTATAACCCGCCTTATTCATAATCTCCTCTACTGTAAGATTTGTAGTAAGCAACAGGCGTTCCGCTACCGTCAGACGATACTCTTTGATAATGTCAGCCGGAGTTTTATCCGTTACATTCTTCAATTTCCGATAAAACTGACGAGTGCTACACCCTAATGAAGCGCTCAACAACTCTACCGAAAGCTCCGGATTCTCCACATATTCATCTATCACTCGCATCATTTTCTCAAAGAACGACTTGTCTTCTTTATGCAAAAGATGCCCGTCTTCCAGTTTAAAAGCACTATAAATAGAGCTATAATACTCTTTCATATCCTCTTTACGCCTAATCTGCCTTTCTACAATCTTCTCTAGATATTCGACATTAAAAGGTTTTGTAACGTATGCCTCCGCACCCGATTCGATTCCTTTCACTTGCTCATCAATATAATTAAGTGCCGAGAGCAATACTAGCGGAATATGACTCAACAATTTATCTTCCTTCACAATCTTCGCAAATGCCCGTCCATCCATATCCGGCATCATCACATCCGATAAAATCAAGTCCGGTTGTTTCAGTTTCAGCTGTTCCAACGCCTCCTGAGCACTATTAAACGGCTGCACATTATATTTACCCGCAAAAATTTCTGTCACAAACCACAACATAGAAGGATCATCATCAATAATCATTATAGTCTGCCTAGAAGCGTCATAATCTGCAACAATATCCTTCTTCTGCTCTACTGGTTTATCGCTAATTGGCATTACTTGCTTCTTCAGTTCCTTCAATTCTCCTGATTTCGCATCAGTGACAGTCAACATCGGCAAAACAACCTCAAAAGTCGTCACCTCTTCCGGTATGCTCATCACGCGAATCTCTCCAGCAAGCAGATTCACCATACTATGACAAATAGCCAGTCCCAAGCCATTTCTCGGGAAAGCTTCGTTCTTATTCTGCGTTTCAAAATCATCCAGAATCTTATAGCGGTCGAATATCTTATCCAGATTCTCCTTCTTAATTCCCTTACCTGAATTGGATACACGGATACAAAGCCTTTCTCCTTCAATACATTGCTCCACAGTTATCTTACCGCCATCGGAGGTATATTTGAAGGCATTCGATATCAAATTATTGACAATTTTACTCAAGCAACTCACATCTGTATTCCAGCGATCTCCCTCCTCAATATTTAGTTGATAATCCACCTTTCTACTTTCCACCCATTCACCAAAAGATTCGGCAATGCCCCGAGTATGCTCATCCACAGCTACCTCTTGTATATCCAATACCTTATGCCCTGTTTCTAACCGACGAAATTCTATCAATTCTTGAATCAGCGAATTCAGTTTCTGTGCATTCTGTTGAACCAAATCAGCATATTTACGGATATATCCATCTGTTCCGGCATAAGACAGAATCTTCTCACAAGGTCCTGATATTAAAGTAAGAGGCGTACAAAATTCATGTGTGATATTTGTAAAGAACCTTAATTTAGATTCATAAATTTCATCTCGTTTTTGTCGGTTCAGTTTCTCAATAATAATATCCCGTTTCCGACGATAGCGACGAATAGCCATATAAACAAGCCCCCAAAGCAAAAGAAGAAACAGCAAGAAATATCCCCAATAAGCTAATTGTGTCATATACCAAGGAGGAGCAATACGAATGACCAAAGAGTACGGCTTGCTTTCTTTACCCATAATATTACTCCGGCATTTCACCCAAAGAGTGTATTGACCGGGTGGAAGATTGGAGAAAACAGCCGTTGTAGAAGAGCCGTTCTCTATCCAATTATTGCTTAGTCCGTCTATCATATAAGAATAAGTATAATTATTACCATTGATATAATCGACAGCTACAAAAGATAAATTGAAAAAATTCTGGCTATAATCCAGTTCCAATACTTCCACATCTTTATCTTGCCGCAAAAAATGATAAATATTATATTCTTTTCCAAAGATAGATAGACGGTAAAACTGCAATTTCGGCATATATTCCATAGCCGTAAGATCGTTTTCATTGATAGTAATAAATCCGTTTGTTCCACCGAAGAAGAGAGTCCCTGTACGCTCGTCCTTAAAGAAAGCACCATCACTGAACTCTGTGACTTCCAGATTATTCTGCCGATTATAAGCCTGGACAGTATTTGCCTCAATATTAAACCGTACCACCCCTTGATTGGTACTTAGCCAAAGATTATGTTCGCCATCTTCCAAAATGCCGTGAACCGTATTATTGGGGAATCCATCTGCCTCATTATATACCCGATAATTACCGGGCGACTGCATGTGTGTCAACCCAAAACTAGTACCCAACCAATAGCCTTTTTTATTTGAAAGAATGGCAAAAATATCATTTACAGCCTGGTTACTGACTTCCTGGTCAAAACGAAATGGCATCATCACCTCCGTCTTCACATTCATCCGGTAAGCACCATAACCACGATTACCAAACCATAGAATGGAATCATTTTCCTGATGAGACGTAAAAAAGTAATTAGAAGCTCTTCTCCCTCCATCTAACACAATTCTTCGGGTAAACATAACTTTAGGTTCTCCATCAGAAACGTTCAGTACAATTTTCACAATTCCCTCACCTACAGTAGCCACCCAAATCGTACTGTCATTCAATTCACATATAGAGTGCACATATCTCAACGTCTTACCGTCAACCATAACAGGAAACTCTTTTACTTTTCTCTCCCGATAAGAATAATAGTTCATCCCATGCTCCGTTCCTATCCACAGTCGATTCCAACAACTAGGAGCAAAACAGTAAACGGAATTATCCGTCAACGAACTATTCCCTGTATGCAACCGTTCCACATCAAACTTTCCTCCCGTATCTGGAGCATAACGGAGCATACGCAAAATTCCATCTCCTTTAGTCCCTACCCATAACGTTTGTTCATCATCCAAAAACAAAGCCCGCACCGGAGTGTTAATTTGATAGTCAGAAGTATCCAATAAAGTATTCCGAATAGAAAAATGGTCGATGAAATACATATATACCCCCTGTCCATCAGTTCCCACCCAAATAATATCCTGAAATCGATCTTTAAACAGACAGAAAATGCCGGATTCAATGCCGATTGATTGCATGACATATTTAACCTTACTGTCGGACTGATATTTCAAGCAAATCAATCCACTGCTTTTGAAACCGACATAATAATCATCTCTTTGCTTGACAATAGAAGAGACCTGCCCTCGCTGAGCTATCTCCTCTTTCAAATCAGCTATGAAATATTTATTCCGGCTACGCAAATCATACTCATAAAGATCATAAGCACCGTCAATAAAATAAACCAAATCTCCTTCTCCTGATGTCCAAAACAACTCTCCCTCCTGCTCAAACAACGACTGAAGAATAAGTTCCGGGATACTATCTTCCTTCTTTTCAATAACATAACTACGGACATCACCACTAGAAGAAAAAATCCATAGAACATTCGCACTATCCACACATATATACTGTATATCCTCAAAAGCTAACCGCTTTGCATTCAAACGGTGGAATTTAAGTCCTTTCCGATCAAAATAATAAATATAACCGTCATCCTTAATGACCAAGACATCATTCTCCCGCGTTTTTGCCATACAGCTAATATCCTGAAAGTCTTTAAACCGCTGAACAGTCTGCAAATGAGTATCGAAACGGTCGAGTCCATAATTCGTCTGTATCCATAAAACATGGTCTTCCGCTTCCATTATATTATCAATCAAGTTACCTGACAAATTGTTCCGGACATCAACAGGCTTATACAAACGGAGTTCAGTCCCATCAAACACATTTAATCCATCACACGAACCAATCCAGATCAATCCATCACAATCCTGACAAATAGAAAGAATGGCGCTATTAGACAATCCGTTTTTGCTGGAAAACTGACGCAAACTATATGCTGTAGCCTCAACATCCAACAGACTCCACCAACCGATAACGAGAAAAAAGAAAAATCGAGAAAGATATGTTTTTCCCATAAGCAACAAAGTATTTCATTCAATAGCAAAGGATGCAGTTCATTAATACAAAAGTAATAAAGAAACTTCTTACACCAATAATAAACAGATAATAAATTGCACGATTTTCCGCCATTTCCTCCTCAATTCCTGCCATTTTATCAAGAAAAGACATAAATGGCATAAATTCGTACATACATTCCTCAGCACCACCCCCATATTTGCAACGTCTGATTTTCATAACGGTCAAGACACTATTTTATATTAACCATTAAACACTAATACGTATGACCTAAAAGTACTCTCCATTCAAAATCAAAACTAGCATCAGAGAATTTTAATCATTTAATTTAATTCCTTAAATCAAAACAAGGTATGACTTGTAGAAAGTATAAACTTTTGTTTTTCAGTCTCGCTATAGCCTCTTTATTTATTCTGGCGCCCGACATTAATGCCGGACAGGCGAGCATATTGAGCACTTCGCAAACGAAGAATACCCTCGTAAAAGGAACGGTAAAAGATGCATCCGGTGAACCTCTCATCGGAGTAAGCGTAAGTGTAAAAGGCAAGTCGGGAATCGGAACAATTACAGACATCAACGGCAACTTCTCCATTCAATGTGACGCCAATGATACACTAGTTTTTTCGTACATCGGCTATGCTACTCTAGAGTTTCCGGTTAACGGAAAGAGTTCTCTTTCCATTAGCATGAAAGAAGACACGAAAGTCCTCGATGAAGTTATTGTAGTAGGATATGGCACAACAACCCGTAAAAGTGCGGTAGGTGCGGTAGACCAAGTAAAAGCCGACATGATTGAAAACCGTCCGGTGGCAAACATGACTCAGGCATTGCAAGGAGCAGCACCGAACGTTATCATACAGCAACGTAACCACAACCCGAATGATAACAAAACGAATTTCAATATCCGTGGTATCAGTACGCTGAATGACAATAGCCCTCTATTTGTGATAGACGGACTGGTAGCTGACGGTGAAAGCTTCAATAAGCTGAATCCGATGGACATCGAAAACATCTCTATCTTGAAAGATGCAGGAACGGCCGCTATCTACGGTTCACGTTCTTCCAACGGTGTAGTAGTGGTGACCACCAAAAAAGGGAAAAAGAACCAGCGTCCGGTAGTCCGCTTGAGCGGCATGATAGGTTGGGAAAATCCGGACATCCTGTTCTCTCCGGTAGCAGGCTATCAAAACGCAACACTGAGAAATCTTGCAGAAACCAATGCAGGCAATGCTCCCAAGTATACTCCTGACCAAATCCGCGATTTAGCCGCTCATCAGAATGAAGAGAGCTGGTTCTTTGACCAGATTATGCGAACAGCCATGCAACAGAATTATAACCTAAGCGTATCCGGAGGTAGCGAACACTCTACTTACATGATTTCAATGGGTTATTACGATCAGGAAAGCAACTATGTAGGAAACGACTCTTTCGGTGTTCAACGCTACAACTTCCGCACAAGTCTGAGTACTGAGCTCGGACGCTTCAAACTGACCGGAATCCTTGCTTATGCCCGCAACAACAGTGTAAGCACTACCGGAGGAAGCCTGGAAGTAGATGCCGCCCGCACCCCGACCTACTATTACTATAAAATGAAATCAGCAGACGGACGATACCTACTGAATGATATATTGTCCGAGTTCAACCCACTGGGACAGTTGGAAGCGGGTGGAAGAAATAAATACCGTAATAACTACATCAACACAAACGTTTCCGCCGAAATGAAGATTATTGACGGATTAAAATTGAAAGGAGTGTTCGGTGCTGACATCATGAACGACACACGTTTTACCAGGAATCATGCAGTGGCTTATTATAGTAGCGAAGAAGCCACAGAACCGCGTCCAATCAAAAAAGAGAACAACAAAACCAGTAACTGGAACAGTAACGCCTATCTTATCAATACTCAACTGCTATTGGATTACAACAAAACATTCGGCAAGCATACGGTCAACGGTCTAGTAGGATTGACCAACGAGTCATACACACAAAGCAGTAACGAAATAGAAAAGAAGTATGTAGACCCCGATTTAGGTATTGCTACTGACGAAACAACCAGTGAGCCGGGAAACATCACAGGAAAAACTTCCGTTGACGACAGTAACCGCACCAGCATAACCTCTTTCCTTGGACGTGCAGGTTATTCGTATGCCGACAGATATTATGCAGAATTCAGTTTTCGCTACGACGGAGCTTCTAAGTTCCACAAGGATTATCGTTGGGGCTTTTTCCCCTCAGTTTCCTTGGGGTGGCGCCCTACAGAAGAATCCTTCATGGAGTTTTATAAAGAAAAGATAGGCGACTTGAAGTTACGAGCCTCTTATGGTATCTTGGGCAGTCAAGCAATCGGTACTTACGATCGTTTTACCGTATATGACGTGTATGACAACAGCTATGCCTACAATAACAAAACGGTATCGGGAGCCGGATTCAAACTGGGACTAGAAAATCTGACTTGGGAAAAAACCCAAACATTCAATATCGGTGTCGATGCCTCTTTCCTACAAAACAGTCTGACTGTCACTTTCGATTACTTCCATAAAAGAACGAATGACATCTTAATGAAACCGCTGATTTCTTCCGTATTCGGTACGGAAATGCCTATGGCAAATATCGGCAAGATGCAAAATCAGGGATGGGATCTATCTGTCAACTATCGATTGAAAACTGGGGCGTTTACTCACAATTTCAACTTTAATTTGGGAGATTCTTGGAACAAGGTATTGGAATTCCCCGGAGACGAACAAATTACCCAAGTGGAAGAGTTAAGCCGTATCATCCGGGTCGGTGTTCCCTTGAACTCTTATTATGGCTATAAGATGGCAGGATTTTTCCAAAGTTACGATGAAATTGAAGCGTCTGCCATACCAGTAGGAGCTAAGGTACAACCCGGAGATATTAAATTTGTAGACCGAAATGACGACGGTATCATCGACTCAAAAGATAAGTTTATTCTTGGTAATGCCTTCCCACGTTATACTTTCGGATTCACCTACGGTCTGAACTGGAAAGGGATCGATTTCAGTATGTTCTGGCAAGGAGTAGGCAAACGTGACATGATGTTGCGTGGTGAATTGATAGAACCATATCACGCCAACTACTCTTATACCATTTATAAACATCAACTGGATTTCTGGACACCAACCAATACCGAGGCCCGCTGGCCAAGATTAGCAGCGCCAGGTTCTGACTCCAACAGAAACAACTACGGCAATGGAAACGGCTCCGACCTCTTCTTGCTAGACGGTAAATACTTGCGGTTGAAAAACCTCACGATTGGTTATACCCTGCCCAAAGAATGGACTAAACATTTGGGAATGCAAAAAGCCCGCTTGTATATAAACGGTCAGAACTTACTGACATTCAGCAACAACTCGTTTATAGACCCGGAATCATCCGAATTTGATTCCAAAATGAGCACAAGCGGTGCCAATAGTGGGCGTTCGTATCCTACTCTGCGTTATTTCGGATTTGGTGTAGACATTGAATTTTAATCAAACAACAGTATGAAAAGATATAAACTTCTCTATTTAGTGGCTGGGGTTGCTTCCGTGCTGATGACCGGTTGCAACGATATGGAAAATACCCCGTCCAACAAATTCACGGACAACAGCTTCTGGAACTCCACAGAGAAAGCACAATACGTAGTTAACATGGCCTACAGCCAAATGTACAATGCCGGAAGAATGTGGCAGGACGAAAGTCTGAGTGACAATGTATTCGACGGAAGAAATGTAACCGACCCGCGTGCCATTCGCAAAGGTATGGGCACTCCTTCTTTAGAACTCTTTAAAAATGAATGGAAGGATCTATACGGTGGTATCAAAACCTGCCATGTGTTTCTGGAGAAAGTAGATCTGGTTCCGGGAATGAATGTAGCTGTCAAAGCACGCATGATTGCCGAAATTCGTTTTATCCGTGCCTTTATCTATTTCCGGCTAACTAATCTGTATGGAGATGTGCCATTCTTTGACAAAGATATTACAATTGATGAATCCAACTCCATTGCCCGTACTCCACGTGCTACCATCATCAGCTTCATCCATCAGGAATTAGAAGATATAGCAAACGCACTTCCCACCCGTGACCAATTGCAAGATGCTGAACAAGGCAAGATTACCAAAGGAGCGGTCAGTGCTCTACAGGCGAGAGTCTACCTAATGGACAGTGACTGGGATAACGTTATCAAATATTGCGATAATCTGATAAAGAAACAGAATGAATATGGCACATACAGCCTTCTCCCCACTTATCGTAGTGTTTTTGAAGAAACCAACGAATATAATCAGGAGATTATTCTAGACCGTGCATACGTTCCTTTCCTACTGACATGGGGTGAGATGTCAGATATGGCTCCGCTATCAGTTGGTGCACGTCTTTGTAACCGCGCTCCGCAACAATCGTTGGTAGACAGTTATTTAATGGTAGATGGCAAAGCATTCAATGAAAATAGCCCGTTATACAATCCAAGTACTCCGTATGCCAACCGCGATTTGCGGCTGACCGCCACTGTTGTTTATGACGGTTATGACTGGAGTAAGAATGTTTCGGACGGCAGTACAGGAACTATCATTCAAATCAATCCGCAATCCAACACAGTGGATAAGTATGAAGCCGGAAGTAACAAAACTGCTACCGGATATTACACCCGCAAATACTATAGCCCACAAGCAAAAGGTGATATGAATTCTGGGGTAAATCTTAGCATCATACGTTATGCCGATATTTTGTTAATGTATGCAGAGGCTCAATTTGAGAAAGGAAACATGGATGCTACTATCTGGAATCAGACCATACTCCCACTCCGAAACAGAGCTGGATTCACAGAAGAAGCAAAAGCTTATCCTACCGAAAAGACAGAAGCGGAAATGAGACAAATCATCCGTAACGAACGCCGTTGCGAACTAGCCCTCGAAGGATTGAGATGGTATGATATCAAACGCTGGAAAGCCGGAAAAGAATACCTTGAAGGATATGTTTATGGCGCAAACTTCAACAACGGTAATCCTATCCGACTGGATAAACGTCAGTTCGACGAAAACAGAGATTATTTATGGGCAGTTCCTCAAAGCCAAATCAACCTGAATCCGAATCTAGCCCCTAACAATCCCGGATATTCTAACTAATCACCCTATTAAAAGGAAATTAATATGAAAACAAAAATAACAAAAGTAGTCGCCTTATTCACTACATTAGCAATCATCTTCTCATGTACGGAAGATATGGAATACAGAGATACGGCAGTAAGCCCGGTGAATCAACTTTATGAACCAATCAGCGGAAAAAGTGTAGAACTAGTAGCATCTGCTACCGCTTCCCTATTCTTCGAATGGGAAGCAGCGAAAGCTGAAGACAGTGGCTCACCGCTCTACGAAATCGTTTTCGACAAAGAAGGGGGAAACTTTTCTAATCCTCTTTACAAAGTATTGTCTGACAACAACGGGGCGCGCAATTACGCGACTATCAGTCATAAAACACTGAATAAAATAGGTGCAGCAGCAGGATTGAACAGTGGAGAGACAGGTACAATTATCTGGACGGTCATCGCATCACGCGGTCTGAGCACGGCAATGAGCAATGTCTCACATAAACTGACGATCACCCGTATGCTCGGATTTGCAGAGGTTCCATCTCAATTATTTCTCACCGGTGAAGCAACCGAAGGGGGAAGTGATATCAGTCAAGCAGTACCTTGTTCCTCACCCGAACAGGAAACATTTGAAATCTTTACCCGTTTGAAAGGAGGAAAAAGCTATAAGCTGGTAGATAAAACCAATGACAACGCAAACTATTTCTACATTGATGGAAATAGAATTGTAGAAGGCGAAGGCGAAACGACAGTAGAAAAAGACGGAATCTATCGCATCACTATGGACTTCTCTATTGCTTCAGTCTCTATTCAGGAAGTAAAATCAGTAGGAGTATTTTTCTGCCCGAGCAACAAGGTTATTTTCGAGCTGTCTTACAAAGGTAACGGAATATTTGAAGGAGAAGGCAAAGTAACGTTTAAACAGGAAAGCTGGGGAAAAGACCAACGTTACAAACTGTTGATGTCTTACAGCGATAAAGATATGTATTGGGGAACATTGAATGACGTAGATTCATCTCCGAACGGAGCTGGTCAAGAAGATTCATATTACTTTATCAAAGAATATGGAATCAATGAAGGTAATGAACCGCAATGGAATCACAAATGGAAATTTGACAATCAGTTTGATGGTAGCATGACCAAAGTCACCGTTAAATTCAACGGAGCAAACTATACACATTTTGTATCTCTCGGAGACGGTGTATCTCCTGAAGAACCGGAAACAACTCCTAAAAACTTATTCTTGACAGGTGAAGCCAGTGAAGGGGGAAATGATATCAGTAAAGCCGTGCAATACAATAAACTGGGAGAAGGCATATTTGAAATATTCACCCGGCTGCAAGGAGGAAAGACTTATAAGATGGCTTCTTCTCAAGAAGCAGATGCAAAGTTCTTCTATATAGAAGATGGAGAGATTAAAAGTGGAGACGGAATTACCACTGTCGAAAAAGACGGAATTTATCGTGTTAAGGTAGATTTCTCCAACAAATCAGTCATTACAAAAGAAATTAAATCAATGGGACTATGGCACTGCTGGGATCGAAATGTCCTTCTTGACTTACCCTATATAGGAAATGGAGTATTTGAGGGAACAGGTACAATAAGTCCTAGTAATAATGACAATCGTTACAAACTCCTAATGGTATATGCGGACGATAGCGAATTGATTTGGGGCACCAAAAACGACACAGACGTAGTACCAGGAGCAAACCCAGATCCATCCTATTTCTATATCATGGAAACAAATGATAATGCAGAAGCAGGTCAATGGGATCGTAAATGGAAATTTAATGATGGAATCATAGGAAATAATACAAAAGTTCGTGTTATTTTTACCGGTGAAAATTACACCCATTCTATAGAACCAGTTAATTAAGAAGATGTATGAAAAAACTATTATTATGTGTCCCGTTCCTCGCGCTGATGTTCCAAAGTTGCAGCAACATCGAAGACGAGTATATGTACGACAAGGGGCTTTATACAATCAACTGGGAAGCAGTAGCAGACAGTAGCTCGGTCACCATAATTAACCGTTTCTGGAATGAAACGGGCAATTACTTCAACTATGAAAGCGACGGTTATGACGAAACTTTTCATTACTGGCCGCAAGCGCATGCTATGGACGTATTGATTGATGCCTATATTCGTACTCATGATGCTAAATATAAAGACTGCTTCGACAAGTGGTATGCTGGCATCAATTCCAAAAACGGCGGAAGTTATTGGAATAACTTCTACGATGACATGGAATGGATTGCCCTGACCATGATACGTTTGTATGAAGTCACCGATGAAGCTAAATATCTGGATACAGCCAAGCAACTTTGGAATTGGATTAAGGAAGGTTGGAATGAAGAATACTGCAACGGTGGTATCGCATGGAACCACGGTGATGTATGGAGCAAGAATGCCTGTTCCAACGGTCCTGCCGGCCTCATCGCCTGTCGCTTATATCAAATAGAAAAAGTGGAGGAATACAAAGAATGGGCTATCAAGATTTACCAATGGGAAAGAGAACATCTGTTCAATCCTGCCACAGGAGCTGTCTACGACAATATAGACGGAAGAACGGATAACTTAAATACTCTGACATTGAGTTATAACCAAGGGACATTTCTCGGAACAGCCCACGAACTGTTTAAGATTACAGGAGAAGCATCATATTTGAAAGACGCCCGTAAAGCCGCTTATTTCGGAATCAGTGACGGCAGTATGATTGACGCAGGAAACAATCTTCTCCGAGACGAAGGAAACGGTGATGGCGGACTGTTCAAAGGAATATTCATCCGTTATTTTGTGAAACTCATTTTAGATGATAATTTGGAACCCATTTATCAGAAGAAGTTTATCACCTTCTTCAATAACAATGCGGATATATTATGGAGAAAAGGCGTCAACAAGTCCGACCTTCTCTACGGAAGTAGTTGGGCAAAAGGAGCCGAAGGCAGCACTCAACTGACCATACAGACAAGCGGCTGCACCCTGATAGAAGCAAAAGCTTATTACGAAAAATATAAAAAATAACAAGAAACATGCGAATTATTGAAACCGTACTGTGTGCTGCTTTCCTCACCGGATGCGCACCAAAGGGGAATAGTAATCCAAACATCAATTTAGAGAGAGCCCAGCAAACGCTGGACTCCCTCTATGTTCACTATTCAGTACCCAACACTTGTCTGCTTCGCGAAAATTTTCCTTTTGACGAGAAGCACAAAGTCACTTATCTGGCATCAGAAGAACAAGCTAACGTGCCAAACGCCTATTCGTATCTCTGGCCTTACTCCGGAACATTCTCCGCAGTAAATGCACTGTTCGAAGCCACTCAAAACAAAGAATTTCAAAAACTACTGGACGAACGGGTATTACCGGGACTTGATGAGTATTTTGACACTGCACGCACTCCCAATGCTTATTCGTCGTATGTGCGTACCGCTCCTGTGTCAGACCGTTTTTATGACGACAATGTATGGTTAGGCATTGATTTTACAGACACTTACCAACTCACCCAAAACAAAAAATATTTGGACAAAGCCACACTTATATGGGATTTTATAGAAAGCGGAACAGATAGTGTGCTCGGAGGCGGGATCTATTGGTGCGAGCAGAAAAAAGAATCGAAGAACACCTGTTCAAATGCTCCTGGTTCTGTTTTTGCGCTAAAACTATTCAAAGCAACAAACGACAGCAGTTATTTCAAAAAAGGTAAAGCGTTGTACGAATGGACTAAAGAACATTTGCAAGATAGTACAGATTATCTATATTTCGACAATATTCGTTTGGATGGAAAAATCGGAAAAGCCAAATTCGCTTACAACAGCGGACAAATGATGCAGTCCGCTGCCCTCCTTTACCAACTGACGAACAATCCGGTTTATCTGAAAGAAGCTCAAAGCATTGCCAAAGAGTGTTACAACTACTTCTTTTATGATTTTACACCCGTATCCGGAGAACCATTCAAAATGATAAAGAAAGGAGATATCTGGTTTACTGCCGTGATGCTCAGAGGATTCATCGAACTTTATCATCTTGACAAGAATAAAACATATCTCGATGCCTTTAACAAAAGTCTCGATTATGCCTGGGAGAACGCACGTGATGAAAAAGGACTGTTCCATACAGACCTCAGCGGCAATAAAAAAGACAATAAAAAATGGCTGCTGACACAAGCTGCCATGATAGAGATGTACAGTCGGCTTTCTGCCTTTGAATAAACTACTGTAGAACATTAATAAATGATAAAAAGAAATATGATAAAAAGAAACGCACGACTTTGCACCCTTGCGACAGTTCTATTTATCGGAAGCAATATGAACGCTTCCACTTTCATTTGTCCTAAGGACAATACCATGATTGCCAAGCAAGCAGAAATTACCGGAAAGTATAAAAGCCAGCGTCCGGCTAAAAAAGACCGTTTATTCACTTCACAGGCAGTAGAAGCTGAAATCTTGAGAGTGAAGAACCTGCTGACCAACAGCAAACTTGCCTGGATGTTCGAGAACTGTTTTCCCAACACATTGGAAACAACCGTACACTATCGCACCACCGATGGCAAACCGGATACTTTTGTCTATACCGGAGACATCCATGCCATGTGGCTTCGTGATTCGGGAGCTCAAGTGTGGCCATATATCCAGCTAGCTCATAAAGACCCGGAATTAAAGAAAATGCTCGAGGGCGTTATCCGCCGCCAATTCAAATGTATCAATATCGACCCTTACGCAAATGCTTTCAACGACGGAGCTAAAGGGGGCGACTGGATGACAGACCTGACGGACATGAAGCCGGAACTGCACGAACGTAAATGGGAGATTGACTCTCTCTGCTATCCCCTCCGCCTGGCTTATCAGTATTGGAAAGAGACGGGAGACGCCAGTATTTTTGATAATGAATGGATTCAAGCCGTCATCAATATCCTGAGAACATTCAAAGAGCAACAGAGAAAAGAGGGAGTAGGTCCTTATAAATTCCAGAGAAAAACGGAACGTGCGCTTGATACGCTGAACAACGACGGGCTGGGCGCTCCGGTAAATCCTGTAGGATTAATCGTTTCGGCTTTCCGTCCTTCCGATGATGCTACCACCCTTCAATTTCTGGTTCCTTCCAACTTCTTTGCAGTTACTTCACTCCGGAAAGCTGCTGAAATATTAGAGACTGTCAATCAAAAGACCGAATTGGCAACACAATGCAGCGAACTGGCACAGGAAGTGGAAACGGCTCTGAAACAATATGCAACCTATAATCATCCCAAATACGGCACAATCTACGCTTTCGAAGTCGATGGATTCGGAAATCATTTCCTTATGGATGATGCCAATGTACCAAGCCTGCTGGCAATGCCATATTTGGGCGATGTAGATGTGAACGACCCGATCTATCAAAATACCCGCCGCTTTGTATGGAGTAAAGACAATCCTTACTTCTTTAAAGGAAAAGCCGGAGAAGGTATCGGGGGGCCGCATATTGGTTATGATATGATATGGCCCATGAGTATTATGATGAAAGCCTTTACAAGCCAAGATGACCAAGAAATCAAAGAATGCATCCAAATGCTAATAAATACAGATGCAGGCACAGGATTCATGCACGAATCTTTCCATAAAGATAATCCTGAGAAGTTCACACGTGCGTGGTTTGCATGGCAGAATACATTGTTCGGCGAACTGATACTCAAGCTAGTAAACGAAGGAAAAATTGATTTACTGAATAGTATTCAATAAATAGGCTCTACATTAACGTCAGTTCGATATAAGCTTGTACTATTCCTATTCTCCTCCTTCCAGAAGGAGGAGTCCCCGTAGGGGGGAGGTGGTAGGTAAACACATAAGTTTATCATCCACAGTAAGATAGGAATACTTTATCAAAACATTTGCTTCATCGAGCTATCTTCAACTCCTGAACAAGATTGCCCGCCTTACCATATTTCTCCATAATAAAGAGCATATACCGCACATCTACCCCGATACAACGCTGCAAGTCAGGTTCAAATACGATGTCACTGCTCATTGCTTCCCAGTTGC
>OGHZ01000807.1_pt1 | contig 17681 bp, 20 predicted proteins | sample 1571661 | NCBI WGS metagenome assembly OGHZ01 (sample SAMEA2582040, study PRJEB24529) | metagenome | biome: Human gut stool | place: China | collected 2011 | reverse complement strand
ATGCTTCACCAGTTCTAATAATGCATTTGCATTGTTTTGTTGCTTCTTTGAAAGCATCGTGGCTCGTTTTAATCCATTCGTATTGATTGGAAGGGAAGGTAGACTCCAAGAAGGCATAAGCTTCAGGATTATTGTCCTTAATTTCCTTTGCCACATGAACTGCTTCGGATTTCATGTGCTTAGCGATGATGGATACTACTTGTTCAAAGCTTGGTACACCAAAATCTAAGGCTAAGTCAATCTTTTGAACCCCTTCAGGTACTGGCAATCCACAGTCAGCAATACAAATCGTATCTGTATGACCAAGATCTGCAAGAACCTTAGCAATATGGCTATTTAAAATGCCGTGTCGTTGCATAGATAACTCCTTTTTATATTATTATGAATGAGGCTTTAGAGACTCATTCATTAACTCTCTTTGTTATATAGAGGGCAGATGCATTTGTTGCATAAGAATGTATAGCTTGTATTGAATAGACCTTTCAAGGCGACTTTGGCCCTGCGAATGCAGACCTGGCCAGTGGAGCTTTTAAAGGTCTATTCAATATGCTAATTCTTTGTTAAGAATGCAGCAACCTCGTCCTTTGTAGGCATGCCGCCTTGGGCGCCTAAACGTTGGATGGAGAGGGCCGCAGCTGCATTGCCGTAGTGTAATGCGTCGGCTAAGCTTTTACCATTAACGATAGCTGTTGCGAAGGCCCCGTTAAAGGTATCGCCTGCACCTGTTGTATCTACTGGTTCAACCTTGAAGCCAGATACGGTGTGGATTTCGCCGTTGTCGGCGTAGCCTACACCTTTACTGCCAAGAGTAACGATGATCTTGTTTTCGTTAGCTAGTAACGTGTCTCGTGTAGATTGCTCAGGGTAGAGGGCAGATAATTCATGTTCATTTGGCGTGATGTACGTAGCCAATTCTAACCATTCAGGATTGAGATCAGCTGCCGGAGCTGGGTTTAAGAGGACTTTCACATTAGCCTCGTGACAACGACGAACGATGTATTCAATAGTTGGAATAGGAATCTCATTTTGTACCATTACGAGATCTGCTTGCTCGATAGCGGACCAAGCATTATCGACTACAGACTGGTCTACCTTAGCATTAGCACCAGCGATGACGATAATGCTATTGTCACCTTCAGCTAACGTGATATGAGCAGTACCTGTTGTCGTATCTGGAACAGTGACGATATAGTCCGTATTGATATGATTTTCTTTGAGGTTATCCAAAATCATTTGGCCGTATGCATCTTCGCCGATACAACCTACCATGGTAACCTCTGCGCCTAGGCGAGCGGCAGCAACCGCTTGGTTTGCACCTTTGCCGCCGTGAGCGATGTGCAATTCGTTGCCCATAATTGTTTCGCCTGCTGCGGGACGCTTATCCGCGAGGACCACAATATCCATGTTGCAACTACCTATAACAACAATGCGATTCATGATATCTCCTTACCTGTTTATTAGTGTATCTTAATTCTGTTATTAGTATAGCGTAAATAACGTTGTTTATCTACATAAATAACCATAAATTATGGGAATAAAAAATCGGTATACATTTTCTTGAGAGAGAAATATATACCGAAAGTATTTTGTAGTTTTATAAACCATTAAGGATATTAATATTAGGTTAGTCTAATTGATGTATCATTTTATCAATACTATTAAAAGTTTCCTCTATGGTTGTTGTACGTCCTTGAATGATATCATTTTGTCCTTCCACTAGAGCGGTTAATATTTCTAACTGGGCTTTTAATTTATTATATGTTTTACTTTCTAGGGTGATTGTATCATTTGAATTTCCCATAGATATCTCCTAATATATGGTAGTTTATAAAAACGATGGTTTATCGTAGTGTGTACCCGGTTCACCTACACCAATGCTAGCACGGCTGAATGGCGTTTCGTCTTCAACGTGGAGGATATCGTAAACGGCTTTTACTACAGCTTCGCGTGTAACTTGTGCGTCGTTGAATGGTGCACCTTCTGCGATAAATTCATAATTTGTGTTCTCCATATTGTTATAGAGCCAAGGTAAACGCAAAATAGTGTAGTTTAGGTTAGATTCTCGTAAAACGTTGCGCGCCTGACGTTCGCCTTGTACATAGCTAATTGGTAGATTATCGAAGGTAAATTTTTCTAAAGCTGTTGGAAATTCACCAGATAGGCCAACCATGGATAAGCCGATGATACGACGAATGTTTTGGCGAGCAAGTGCTTTCACAATAGCTGCCATATCACTGCCCGTTTCCATAGCACTAAGGAATACGACTTCTGTATTCTTAACGGCTTCCTCTAATTTTTTAGGATTTTGAAAGGATCCTTCGATAACGGTTATCCGTTCGTGTTCTAAAATTTCCGGATGAATGCGTGTGCTCAATTGGCGTCCATATAATGTGATGTGCATATCTGTATATGTTAGAAGTGTTGCTGTCAATCGTTGTGCGATTTGGCCTGCAGCGCCTAAAATTGTGATATATTTGTACATGTAGACCTCCTGTGTGGGCGTAATTAATATATGCATTATATCATAACTATGTGACGAGGAAGTGAGAATGGTATGTATAGTGAGGTTACAATTTATTCGTTTATATAATGCTGTAAAATTTATTGTTGAATTTACATGATAATTTAACTACAATAATAATAAGACATTTGAAAAATGAGTGTTATATTACTAAAGTTTCTTGGAGGTGATAGTATGCCGAATATAAAACCTATTTCAGATTTACGTAATTATTCTGAAGTATTGCGTGATGTTGCTATAGATAGTCCCGTATTCTTAACTAAAAATGGTAGAGGTCGATATGCAATTATGGATATTCAAGACTATGAACGTGTAATGGCTACGATAAAACTTATGGGCGCTTTAGAGACCGGTCGCAAATCTGGTGAAGAACAAGGGTGGATTTCATCAGAGCAACTAAAAAGTGAATTGGGAATTTAACGATGGATAATCAAATTAGCTATGCATATGCACATAAAGCACTATCATTAATAGATGGTGCTATAAAATGATTTTAATAGTAACATGAAGATGCGTGAACACTCTTTATAATTTGAATGCATTGTGATTTAATGATATAAAAGTAAGATTTTATTTAATTTTAATCTGTAATTGAAAGAGAGAAGGCATTCATTACAAAATTATTTGGAGGGAACTAACATGAAGTTTTTAGATCAATTAGGAGATGCTGTAAAGGATGTAAAAGAATTAGCTAAGTCTAAAGCTAGTGTTGTAAAAGATTTAACTGCTGATGCTGCACAAGAAGTAAAGATATTGGCTAAAGAAAAAGCAAAAGATGTGAAGGCTAAATCCGCTGATGCGGCGCAAGAAGTAAAGGTATTAGTTAAAGAAAAGACGGCAGATGTTAAAGCTAAATCTGTTGATGCAGCACATGATGTAAATGAATTGGTAAAAGCAAAGTCTGCAGATGTGGCAAAAGATTTAGAAGCTACCCTTAAGGTAAAGGCTGAAGAGCTAAAACAAAAGGCTAGAGAAGTAAAAGATATAACGTCTGATGCAGCTAAAGATATTACGGATACCGTTAAAGAAAAATCTGTAGGAGCAGCAAACGAAATCAGAGAGAAGGTTGCTGAAACAACTAGCGAAGATAAAACTTCAGGAAAATAAAAATGAGAATGACTTAATATTTCTTAGTTGGGTATTAAGCCATTCTCATTTTATTTTTAGAATAAACGATGAAGTTAATGTTTTATACAATCAGCATCTAGCAGACGTAGACATTCTTTGGCGCGAACTTCCAGAAAGTTATGATGAACAACTTATAGATGTTTGTCGTGACAATGTCTATGAATATATTTATACTAGATTTGGACATGCTTAGCTGTAAAGCGATGATATATCTAGGTGTGGCAACTTTATAGTTATAGTTGTAAAAGGGATGGTATTCCCTTCGAAAGCGACTTTGGCCCTGTCCCAAAGGGACAGAATAGGCCGGTGGAGCTTGAGGAGGGAATACCATCCCTTTTAACCTAATATCCGAAATATTGGTGCACACCTAGATATAACATGTCCCTAATCAGAGCACTTTCACAATACCCATATAAATGTTAAAATAAACAGTATATATTCTATTGAAGAAAAGAGGGTATTATGGAACGGATAAAGGATCTCGTGTACACCCATGATCAGGGTGGACAGTTTAGATGGGTAACGGTGAGCACCTTAATGCTTGCGTTGGGTACAATTTTGCACTTGGTGAGTCCTAGTTTTGCAGGAATTACACCAAACTGGATGATTGCGGCCTATTGTGTGGCGATTTTGTTGACAAAACCTAGCGTCTCTCAGGCATTAGGGGTTGGCTTAGTAGCCGCTTTGATTGAGGTGTTGACATCAAAATCTGGTTTCCCATATGGTAACTTGTTATCCGAACCAGCTGGTGCATTGGTGATAACATTTATTTCTCGTACCATGACATCTATGAAAATCGGTAAAATTGGTTCCTTTGAGATTACACCAATAGTAGGTGCATTCTTTACAACTGTTGTATCTGGTGGTATTTTCGTTACGTTGTTATGGCAAATTGCAGGTTTACCTAATAATGTATATCTGTATGCTATGTGGCCTCTTGTGTTAGTGGTAGCGGCTGTAAATGCAGCGATTACACCAGTGTTGTACATTCCGGCTCAAAAGATGTTCGCTAAGCGAGGCATGTTGCCTACCGGTAGCGAAGCTTCTAGCGACCATAGTGGTCTCGTTATTACGCCAGAACGGGATGCAAAGATTTCCATTGAGCATATGAATTATTACCATCCTAAGGCGACTGCGCCTACGTTAAAGAACATCAACCTCGATGTGCATGATGGTGATTTCCTCGTTGTAACAGGTCCTGCCGGTTGTGGTAAAAGTACGCTTTGCATGGCCATGGTTGGGGCGGTGCCAAAATTCTACGGCGGTCGTCTAGAAGGTATGGTATTCGTAGATGGTAAAGCGACTACGCAAATGGAAATTCCTGAATTGGCTAATCACATCGGTGTAGTTCTTGCCGATTATGATACACAACTCGTAACGATGACGGTTCGCGAAGAAGTAGCCTTCGCTATGGAAAACCGTGGTTACGATCGAGCAACCATCGATGCTCGTTGTGCAGAGGTGTTTAAACAAGTTGGTATTGAAGGCCTTGAAGACCGTAAAATTACGAGCTTGTCCGGCGGTCAACGTCAACGGTTAGCGATTGCTTCCGTGCTGGCAACCAATCCATCTGTCCTCGTTCTCGATGAACCAACTAGTTCACTTGACCCAGATGGGACAGCTGAACTATATCGCCTTGTTGGTGATTTAAACCGCAATCATGGTATCACTGTTGTAGTTATCGACCATGATTTGCATGCCGTATTGCCATATGCTAATCGCATGGCACTTATGGTGGATGGTGAAATCGTATGTGATAGCGATGTGGCTACAACATTGGAATACATGTACAATCATGATATTTATGTAGAAGCATTGCCATCCGTATTTACAACGTATATGGAATTGGAAAAGGCCGGTTATCATAGCGATGAACCTTGGCTTAGCATCGAATCGGCTATTAAGGGTCTTCATCACATCGAAATGGCTAAGGCCATCGATCGTTCTCGTTATGAGCATATAAATGTAAATGGTGAAAGCCAAGCTCAACAAGGTAATCGTGTAGGTGAAAGTACAGGAGGTGGCGCACATGCTTAAGGTAGAAAACTTACGATTTGGCTATGTGCCTACCGTAGATATTTTTAGAAATGTAAACTTTACCATTCGTGAGGGCGAATTTATTGCTGTGGGTGGTAAGAATGGTTGTGGCAAAACGACGATTACCCGTCTCTTAGTAGGCCTTGAAAAGGCTAGTGAAGGTTATATTCGTTATAACGGCAAGGATATTACATCCATGCCACCATCTAAACGAGGCCAATTTATTGGATATGTGTTCCAACAACCAGATCGCCAAATGTTTAGACCTACTGTGGCTACAGAGGTAGCGTTTGGTCCTGAATCCTTGGGACGTTCTAAAGATGAGATTACACACATTGTAGACGAAGTATTAGAACGTTGTGGTATTAGCCATTTACGCAACGAGTATCCACCTACATTGCGCCGTGGCGAAAAACAACGTGTTGCCATTGCATCTGCATTGGCTATGCAGTCTAAAATCCTCATCCTCGATGAACCTACAAGTGGTCAAGATGGGAAGGAAACAAAAGAATTGTTAGCCTTGCTCCGTCAGTTGAATAGTGAAGGCATTACGATTTTATTGATTACTCATGACATGGAAATCATGGCGGCTGAATGTTCTCGTGCCATCATCATGGGCCATCGAACCGTATCCTTTGACGGTACACCAGAAGAATTATTTTCGAAATCTACCGATGAATTACATGATCTTGGCCTCACAAAACCGCCAAGTGTAGAGCTTTCACAAGCGGTACCAGGACTAGGCTACTGCAAATCGATGGATGAATTACGGACGCGCCTTATCGCGCAATTGGCAGAATAGGAGGGGACCATGGAACGATTAGTACCATTAACAAAAATTTTGATGACCCTCGCCGTATCCGTATGGGCCATCTTCTTGCGAGACTGGATGTCATTGATGGCATTAGTTGTCGTAGAATTAGTAGCATTGTTGTTGACCGGTTTATTATGGAAACAATACAAGGCGGTGTTTGCTTTAGTTGTGTTCGCCGTATTCCTAGGCGTTGTTCAATACTTAGGTAGCGGGGACGTTGTATCTGCCGTTGTATCTGGTCTTCGTATGCTTGCCATGACACTCGTATTTATTGCACTTTTGGCAACGACTAAATTACAAGATTTAACCGCGGCCCTTGTAACACAATGCAAAATTCCTTACGCATATGCATTTATGTTTACAGCAGCCCTCCGATTTGTACCGGATTTTCTTGGTGAAAGTAAGGCTGTACAAGAAGCTCAATCTTGTCGAGGCCTTTCCTTAGAAGGTAATATTTTTAAACGCATGAAATCCTATGCCTCTGTTATACAACCATTGCTCTTAAAATCCTTGGGCCGCTCTGAAACGATGGCATTATCCTTGGAACTAAGAGGCTTTGGTGGCAAGACACATAGCTTTGCCGCATCCGTAGGCCTTAAACTATTAGACTATATAGTCATTGTTGCGTTAGTTGTAGTTACGCTTATTCTATTTGGAGTATTATAGAGATATAATTGACTATCTTCTATTACTAGTCAGTGTTATATATTTATGATATACTACAAATAGGTAGTAAAGCGTACAAAATTACCTACAATATAACAAAAAAGGACGAGTTGCAGCTCGTCCTTTTTCTTGCTTATTTTTTTGTCTTATTGTTGAGCCAATAGTTATAGGTAGTTACAACTAAGGCTACAATAAGAGGGGCAAGCAAGGTACCCCAAAGCGTACAAAATAACGCCTCCAATATAACACCTCCTTTCTTCTGGAGGTTCTTTTATTATATCATTTTATAGACATAAACTGATAATTTATATAATAATATAAATTATTTTAGAGGAATATATGAGTGAATTAATAATTCGATCAATTGCAAAAGATGATGTGTTTGCTTGTTTATCTATTTACAACTACGAGGTCGAATACGGCGTAGCCACCTTAGACCTAGAACCACGCACATTAGAAGAGTGGCATGAATGGTATAACGCGCACAGCGATGAGCATCATCCCATCATTGTAGGAACCATTGATGATGTAGTGGTAGGTTATGCATCGCTTTCACCATATCGATTAAAGGATGCTTTCAAAAGTACTGTAGAATTATCTATTTATATTCACCAAGATTACCGTGGCCAAGGTGTGGCAACGCGGCTGATGGAACGTATTTTGGAGATGGCCAAAGCAGATACGATGATTCATAATGTAGTATCTGTTATTACGGCAGGCAATGAGGAAAGCACGAAATTACACAATCGATTCGGCTTTATCTATTGTGGACTTACCCCTGAAGTTGGTTTTAAACATGGAAAATATCAGGATACCGAAACTTACGCATTATTGGTATAATAATAGATATTAAATCATTCATATATTCGTGGGGTTGCGGATTATATGTTACGCATAGACAGGGGTTAAGTAAGTTATGATAAATATGAAAGCAGAACGGCAATTCATAGGCAATAGTACGTATCGTAGCCGATTGGTAGATGGTCATTTTCATACTGAATTATGTCCACATGGTAGCGGTGATAGAACGGCATTGATGATTGAAAAAGCCATTGAATTGCGCATCGAAAAGGTGTGTTTAACAGAGCATGCTCCGTTACCAAAGGCCTTTGAGGCTGAGTATGGCGGTGATAAGATTGCCTATGATACGGCGTCTCTTAAACTCAATCAAGTGGATTCTTATCTTGAATTGGGACGTGAATTACAACGTGCCTATGGTACGCATATCGATATTTCCCTTGGCTTTGAGGTGGATTATATCCCTGGTTTTGAAAGCGACATTCAAGACTTTCTTGATCGCTATGGTCCATTGACGGACGATAATATTCTATCTGTTCACTTTATGGATGGCGTAGGTGGCAAATACTACTGTGTTGACTATAATACAGAGGAATTTGAAAAGGGCTTTGGTCCTTGGATTTCTAATCAAAGTGAATTGTACTATAAATACTTTAGTATCATTCGCCAAGCGGTGCGTGCTGATTTGGGTGCCTATACGCCAAAACGAATCGGTCATTTTGATTTAATTAAGAAATACCAACACCATTTCGGTTTTGAACACCATTTAGATAAACGAAATGCTCAATTAGTGAGCGATATATTACATATTATGCGCGTTCAAGGTAGAGAACTAGACTATAATATGAGTGGATTCTTTAAACCTGATTGCGGTGAAATGTATCCGAGTCGTTTTATTCAAGGGATAGCTGCCATTATTGGTGTACCCTTTGTGCTAGGATCTGATGCGCATAGCGTAGCAGATGTAGCAAAGGTTTGGGACTAGAAATAATACTCCTCTATTGACAATTCTATAGAGGAGTATTATTATAGTTTTATGCTTTAGCGTGATAAAGCGATAAAATCTAAAAGAATCTATATATTTTAAATAGAAATATTAGCATGGTTTATAGAAAGGATGATCCTCATGGTACAGAAACAGTTGCCTACAGGTTTTCGTGATGATATAGGGGCTGTAGCGGAGCGCAAGGATGATGTGAGTCAATATTTGCTCAGCCTTTGCCGCGATCGTCAGTATACAAAAATTTCTACACCCCTCGTAGAATACAAAGATGTGTTTAATGGTTATACATTAGGCCGTGGTCAACATATGTACGAATTCTTTGGTAGTTCTGATGCATCTGTGGTTATCCGTCCCGATTTAACCATGCCAATCGGTCGTTTCTTGGCGACTACGAATATTGAATTGCCTCGCAAGTTCTACTATCTTGGCGATGTGTTGATGAAAAACAAACAGCATCGCGGCGATATTAACCAAGTTACACAAGGTGGTATCGAAATGGTCGGCTATGAAGGTATTGATGCCGAGCTAGAATGCTTTGCCATCATTAAAGAGGTGAATGAATCACAGCTCAATAATACCTTATTATTAGAAATTGGCGATGCACGTTTCTCCCGCGCTATCACCGATGCATTAGGCTTGACCGATGGGGAACGGGCAGATTTGCTCGATGCGTTATTTACAAAATATTTGCCACGCTATAACGAATTGATTAGCGAATTTAAAAATAATGCATTGTATCCATTCCTTACGATTTGGCCTCGCTTATTCGGCACTGTCAATGATATTAAAAATGAGCTTAGTCAAGTCATCTTGCCTGCAGGGGCACAACGTATTTTAGATAGCCTTATGGATCTAGCGGGACAAATTGAAGCGACTGGCCAACAAGTTCGCATTGATGTGTCTACAGAACCACTTCAATCCTATTACACAGGCCTTACCTTTAGAGGTTATGTAGATGGCGTATCTCAATACATCGTCAGCGGTGGTCGCTATGATGGTCTCTTATCTGGATTTGATGGTACACCGATGCCATCCGTTGGTATGGCTTTCAACATCGATGTCCTTACAGATGTGCTTATGCAAGGTGAAAGCAACATTCAAGATAATGGTAAATTGCGAATCGCCTTGACAAAGGGGCGCGTTGAAAAGGATTTTATTCCACTCTTAGAGTCCTGTGGTATTGACTGCGAACCATTACGCAACAAAGCGCGCAAGTTGATTATCCCATTGGGAGATTCGGTAGAGGTTATCTTAGCGAAGGGCCCTGATGTAACGACATATTTGAATAATGGTGTCGTTGATTTAGGCATCGTTGGTAGTGATGTACTGGATGAACAAGACAATACATCTTATGAAATGCTAGATTTGAAAACGGGCCAATGCCAATTTATCTTGGCCTCCTTAGAAGGGTACAATCCGAAGGAAGGTCGTCGTCAACGGATTGGTACAAAATATCCAACCATTACAAAACAATATTTCGGATCCCAAGACGTAGAAATCATTAAAATCGAAGGTTCCGTTGAATTGGCGCCCCTCGTAGGTCTGGCCGATGCCATTGTAGATATTACGGAAACGGGTACAACGCTACGAGAAAATAATCTTAAAATCTATGATTGGCTCCAACCAATCTCAACGCGCCTTGTAGCAAATCCATTGGCATTAAAACAAAAAAGAAATACCATCTTTGCGTTGATTGACCAATTACAATCGGCTATTGATAAAAAATAGAGTGCCTATGCTATTGCGATGTGATGAGAAACGTTTACAATAGAAGTATTCATATACATAGTTTGAAATGAGGATATACAATGAAAATTTACAAAGAATCTCTTGATGCAATGCTTAGCATTGTTCGCCAATATACACAACAAACAACAGATATGGAAATTGAACGCCGCGTGTACGATATTATCGAAAACGTGCGTGCTAATGGCGATGCAGCACTCCGTGAATATTCTGAAAAATTCGATGGCGTAAAGCTTGATGATTTCAAGGTAGATCAATCTATCATTGATGCGGCATGGGACAATTTACCAGAAGACTTGAAACACGCTTTATTGGTAGCAAAGAAAAATATAACTGAATTCCATAGCCGTGAAATTGAACAAGGCTTTGTCGATATGGATACACCAGGCATTACACGTGGTCAAAAGGTAACGCCATTGGCTCGTGTTGGTCTCTATGTTCCAGGTGGCACAGCGGCATATCCATCTACCATTATGATGACTGCATTGCCTGCAAAAATCGCTGGTGTTAAGGAAATTATCATGGTAACACCTCCTCAAAAGGATGGCATTAATCCTGCTGTGCTAGGCGCTGCAAAACTTGCTGGTGTTGATGCGGTATACCAAGTGGGTGGTGCTCAAGGTGTTGCGGCTCTTGCATATGGTACTGAACAAATTCCAAAGGTAGATAAAATCGTAGGCCCTGGTAACATTTATGTGGCCACTGCCAAGCGCCAAGTATTTGGTCAAGTTGATATCGACATGATTGCAGGTCCTAGTGAAATCGGTGTCATCGCTGATGACAGTGCTAATCCAGTACATCTTGCTGCGGACTTATTATCTCAAGCAGAACATGATCCACGAGCTCGTGCCATCATGGTTACCAATAGTGAAAAACTAGCTAACCTCGTATCTGATGAGGTAGAACGTCAACTTTCACAATTACCTCGTGAAAGCATTGCTCGTCCAGCTATCGAAAACAATAGCTATATTGCTGTTATGGATAGCGTAGAAGATATGTTTACCGTGATGAACGAAGTAGCGCCAGAACATTTGGAAATTCAATTGCCAGATCCTATGGAATACATGAGCATGGTCGAAAATGCCGGTTCCGTATTTCTTGGCAGATATGCCTCTGAACCATTGGGTGACTATGTAGGTGGCACAAATCACGTATTACCTACGAGCGGTACTGCAAAATTCTCGTCCCCACTTGGTGTGTACGATTTCGTAAAACGCATTTCCTTTACTCAATTTAGCCGTGAACGCTTACAAGAGGTTGCGAAGGATATTACTACCTTGGCTCGTACAGAAGGTCTTGAAGCACATGCTCGTGCTATTGAAGTGCGCTTTGAAAAATAATTGTATGGATGGGAACGCCTTAAAGGGCTTCCTTAATGATAAGAGGATACTATGATGAGAACAAATCGGTCAGCTACGGTAACTCGTAAAACGGGCGAAACAGATATTACAATTACACTTACCCTAGATGGAAATCAGGACATTCACGTCGATACAGGCATCGGTTTTCTTGATCATATGCTCCATTTGTTGGCTAAGCATGGCCGTTTTGGTCTTGCTGTAAAAGCCGTAGGCGATACGTACGTGGATGCGCATCATACGGTAGAGGATATTGCATTGACCTTAGGGCAAGCATTGACACAGGCCCTTGGTGACAAGGCGGGTATCGAGCGTTATGGCGACGCGTGGGTACCTATGGATGAAGCGTTGACACAGGTTGTTATCGACCTTAGTGGCCGTCCATACCTCGTGTTTAATGGTGAGTTTACGACTCCTGTATTGGGTGGTAATTTTGAAACAGAATTGGTAGAGGATTTCTTCCAAGCCTTGGCTGTGAGTGGTGCTATGAATTTACATGTGCGCAACGAATATGGTCGCAATACGCATCATATTATTGAAAGCATGTTTAAGGCTACGGGACGTGCATTGCGTAAGGCGGTTACCATTAACCCAGACATTCAAGGTGTGAATTCTACAAAGGGTATGATTTAATAAAGCCCTTATAAATGGTGAAAGCAGAGCCACATAAGGCTCGTGAATAGAGGAGATACTATGATTTTTCCAGCTATAGATTTACAAGATGGTCGCAGTGTACGCCTATATAAGGGTGATTTTGCAAAGGAAACCATCATCAATCCAGATCCGGTTGACCAAGCATCTCAGTACGAGGCTGCTGGTGTTGGCGCTTTGCACCTCGTCGACTTAGATGGGGCAAAGGCGGGGAAACCAGTCAATGTGGATATCGTTAAACGCGTGCGCGCTGCATTTACAGGTGTGTTAGAAATCGGTGGCGGTATTCGTGATAAAGATGCGGTAGACTTATATTTAGAAATGGGCGTCAATCGCGTTATTCTCGGTTCCGTAGCCCTTAAAAATCCTGAATTGACGAAACAGGTTATCGCTGAATACGGTCCAGAACGCATCGTTATCGGCGTAGACGGTAAGAATGGTAAGGTTGCTGCAGAAGGTTGGCTCGACCAATCTGATGTTCCTATGACCGACCTTATCGGTGCTATGGTGGCAGCCGGTGCGAAGTATTTTATCGTTACCGATGTGGATCGAGATGGCACAATGCAAGGGGCTAATGAAGACTTATTGGGTTCCTTACAAGAACAATTCCCTACGGCCCGTATTGTTGCATCCGGTGGTGTCCGCCATTTAGAGGATATTAAGAATCTTGAAAAACGCGGTGTTGTAGACAGCATTGTAGGTAAGGCCCTATATGAAGGCACTATTACATTAGAAGAAATTGCTGCGTTTAATAAGGAGAATGCATCATGTTAGCAAAACGGATTATTCCTTGTTTAGACGTAGATAATGGTCGCGTAAAAAAAGGTGTTAACTTTGTAAATCTCGTTGATGTAGGTAGTCCCGTCGATATTGCAGCTACCTATGAGGAACAGGGCGCAGATGAGCTCGTATTCCTCGATATTACAGCTACAGTAGACCGACGTACGACGATGCGCGATGTGGTTACAGATATTTCAAAACATGTGTTCATGCCCCTCACCGTAGGTGGTGGTATTAAAACAGTGGATGATATGAGCGCATTGCTAAAAGCTGGCGCCGATAAGGTATCGCTGAATTCAGCGGCTTTAGCGCGCCCAGAACTCATCAGTGAAGGCGCTCAAAAGTTTGGTAATCAATGTATGGTGGTAGCTATTGATGTAAAAACTGATCCGGAGACTGGTACATGGTATGTATATACCCATGGCGGTCGTAAGCGTAGCGATTGGGAAGCCCTAGCGTGGGCTAAAGAAGCGGTGAGCCGTGGCGCTGGTGAGTTATTGGTGACAAGCATGGATAAGGATGGCACCAAATCTGGCTTTGACATCAAATTATATAAGGCCTTGGAAGAGGTCGTAGATGTACCGATTATCGCTTCCGGTGGAGCTGGTACGGTACAGCATTTTATCGATGTTTTTACCGAAACCGGCGTTACGGGTGCATTAGCAGCATCTATATTCCATTTTGGTGAAATCAGCATTCCCAATTTGAAATCACAATTGAAAGCAGCGGGCATTGCTGTTAGATAGGGTAGGAGATTGTAGCATACATGAAACCAGACTTTAATAAAGGTGGCGGCCTGTTACCGACGGTCGTTCAAGATAATACAACAAAAGCAGTGCTCATGGTGGCGTGGATGAACGAAGAAAGCTTTCACAAAACACTAGAAACCAAAGAAACTTGGTTTTGGTCTCGCTCGCGCCAAGAACTATGGCATAAGGGTGGTACAAGTGGCAATGTACAACACGTGGTGGATATGAAGCTCGATTGCGATGGCGATACATTACTGGTTCTCGTCAATGCAGAAGGTCCTGCGTGCCATACGGGAGCTGTGAGCTGTTTTTTTAACGATGTAGAAGCGTAGAGAACTATATGAAGTATAATGTGAGATGACGTGTAGGCGTTAGCTTTCACAAAGGAGAAGAACAATGGCCAATCAACAAACATTAGAAGAATTATACGCCATTATTAAGGGGCGCAAGGAAACACCAAAGGAAGGATCCTATACGAATTACTTGTTCGATAAGGGACTCGATAAAATCTTGAAAAAGATAGGCGAAGAAGCAACAGAAGTTGTCATCGCTGCTAAGAACGAAGATCCCCGAGAACTAGTGTATGAAACAGCAGATGTACTCTACCATTTGCTCGTGTTATTGGTAGAAAAGGGTGTTTCTTACGAAGCCATCTTAGAAGAGTTGGCAAGCCGTGAAGGTATCATCAGCAAAACACAGGAACGCAAAGCGATTACAGATTTGTAAGGAGTAGAGTATGAAGAAAATTATTGGCCAATTAAAGCCCTATGTGCCAGAGGAACCGGCAGAGTCCGTCAAAGCTCGCCTCGGTGTGGAGCGCCTTGTGCGATTGTCAGCCAATGAAAACCCTTATGGTACATCGCCAAAGGTGCGCGACGCAGTACTAGACTATGTGACGAACAATGATGCCAATCTATATCCGGATGGCAACGCATCATCCTTGCGAAGCGTATTAGCGGACTATTGGAAGGTAGTAGAAAATCAACTTGTTATTGGCGTCGGCCTTGATGAAGTGATTTCCATGGTAAATAAAACATTTATCAATGCCGGTGATTCTATTGTTATCAGCGTGCCCGCATTCTCTGAATATGGTCTAAATGGCCTTGTAGAAGGTGCTGTTATTCGCGAGGTTCCGTGTATTGAGGCAACAGGGCAATACGATTTTAAGGCGATGCGTCAAGCTGTAGATGATACAACGCGCCTCGTATGGATTTGTAATCCTAACAACCCAACAGGAACCTATGAATCTGTTGAAGATATCCGTAACTTTATCAGTACATTGCCGAAAGATGTTTTAGTTATCATCGATGAGGCGTATATCGATTTCGTAACCTTCGTAGAGGTGCCAACGGCACGAGCATTGCTGGATGAATTCCCTAATGTGTTTATCATGCGTACCTTCTCAAAGGCCTATGGCCTTGCGAACTATCGCGTTGGCTATATGATGAGTAGCGCTGAATTAGCTAATTATATTCAAACCATTCGCTTGCCATATAATTTGAACACCTTGTCTCAAGTAGCTGCTGAGGCTGCCTTTGGTGATCGTGAATTTTTGCGTAGTACTGTAGAAAAGAATGCTGCAGAACGCGCGTTGTGGGAACAAATGTTGGATGAAGTCGGTGGCACGTATTATAAAAGCGGTGCTAATTTCATCTTTATGTCCGTACCGAATGCGAATGGCCTCGCTGATGAATGGCTCGCTAAGGGCTATCAAGTGCGCCGGGGACAACGGGATAATTGGCTGCGCGTAACATTGCCGACTGCTAGTGACGGTGCTATTATGCGCTCTATTTTGAAAGACTATATGGCTCGCCAATAAAAGAAAGGATGTCACTATGATTGCCATAATTGATTATGATGCGGGCAATACATTTAATGTACAAAAAGCATTACAATATATCGGACTTGATGCGGTGTTGACCGCTGATCGAGATACGATTTTGGCTGCTGATGGTGTGATTTTACCAGGTGTCGGCGCCTATGCATCGGCCGTTTCAGTCCTTCGTGAGCGCGGTCTTATCGAGGTCATTCATGAGGTAGTGGAGCGCAATATACCATTGCTCGGTATTTGCTTGGGAATGCAGCTTTTGTTTGATGAATCTGAAGAATATGGACCAACACCAGGGCTGGGCATTATACCGGGCACTGTGAAAGCTATTCCTAATAACCTCGGCCTTCGTGTACCTCATATGGGGTGGAATCAAAATACACTATGCTGTAAAGATAGCGCTTTTTCTGATGTAGCTGATAAATATACATATTTTGTGCACTCTTATTACGTAGAGACAGATTCTCAATATATTACAACAACTGCAGATTATGGCATTAAGGTACCGGGTATTGTTGAGAAGGGGAATGTGTATGGCATGCAGTTTCACCCTGAAAAAAGCGGATCTGTTGGACTTAATCTGTTACGTACGTTTGGAAATATCATATTAAAAAAATAAAATAGTCTTCGATATATGCTTTTAACGAATAATGAGTATCTAGAATGAGAAAGTGTAAATTGACATATTTTTGTTTAGATATACAATGAGTATGTAAGTACTCATCAATTTATAAGCTACAGTGGCATTGGAGACCTAGTTTTATTAGAAATATTTATTCGGCACCTCCGATGTCATGTACATTGGAGGTGTTTTTATGGTTATGAATGGTATTTACTTAGTTATAGCCTCCGCGTGTATTCTAATTTTAGCGTACCGCTTTTATGGGGCTTTCATAGCGGCCAAGGTGCTCACACTCGATCAGTATCGCCCAACGCCAGCTATGGTTCACAATGATGGTCACGATTACGTGCCAACAAACAAATGGGTAACATTTGGTCATCACTTTGCAGCGATTGCTGGTGCAGGTCCTTTGGTAGGTCCTGTTATCGCAGCCCAGTTCGGGTATTTGCCTGGTGCATTATGGATCCTTATCGGTTCCGTATTAGCCGGCGCTGTACATGACATGGTTATCTTGTTCGCATCTGTTCGCTATGATGGTAAATCTATCGCGGATATTGCCCGTGAAGAAATCAGTAAATTTGCTGGTTTCGGTGCTATGCTTGCTACATTGTTCCTATTGATCATCACCCTTGCTGGTATGGCCGTAGTAGTAGCTAACGCATTGCATAACTCCCCATGGGGTTTCTTCTCCGTATTTGCTACAATTCCAATCGCTATTTTCATTGGTATTTATTTGAAATGGTTGCGTCCTGGTAAAATTCAAGAAGCAACTATTATCGGTGTAGCGTTGATCTTCGCAGCTATTATCTACGGTCCAAACGTAGCAGCTAGCGAATATGCTTCTTGGTTTACATATGATTTGCAAACCATTGAAATCATGCTTGCAGTCTATGGTTTCTTTGCAGCAGCATTACCAGTATGGTTATTGCTTGCTCCTCGTGACTACTTGTCCACATACCTTAAAATCGGTACAATCGGCG
>OGHZ01000801.1_pt1 | contig 17758 bp, 13 predicted proteins | sample 1571661 | NCBI WGS metagenome assembly OGHZ01 (sample SAMEA2582040, study PRJEB24529) | metagenome | biome: Human gut stool | place: China | collected 2011 | reverse complement strand
TGACTTTTGAACCCAGTGTCAACATCGCCACCCCTTTAAATTACCGTCTCGGTCCTGGTGACGAAGTGATTATCGATATCTGGGGAGCCAGTCAGAACACTATTCGCCAACAGATTTCTCCTGATGGCACGATCAATATTCAGAAAATAGGTCCCGTCAACCTGAACGGACTGACTATTTCGGAAGCCAATGACTATCTCAAAAAGACATTAAACAAGATATATAATGGTCTTAATAATACGAACGACCCCACTTCAGACATCCGTCTGACTCTAGGCAGCATCCGTACTATTCAGATTAATGTGATGGGTGAAGTAGTCCAGCCGGGCACTTACTCTCTATCATCCTTTTCTACTGTATTCCATGCACTTTATCGTGCCGGTGGAGTCAGTGACATAGGAAGCCTTCGCAATGTCCAGTTGGTCCGTAACGGCAGAACGATTGCTACAATCGATGTCTATCAATTTATCATGAAAGGAAACATTCAGGATGACGTCCGTCTGCAAGAAGGCGATGTTGTGATTGTCCCCGCTTATGACATATTGGTAAAGATCGACGGAAAAGTGAAACGTCCTATGCGCTTCGAAATGAAGAAGGATGAAAACTTATCTACTCTTATCAGCTATGCTGGTGGCTTTGAAGCCGATGCCTATACTCGTTCCTTACGTGTCGTACGTCAAAATGGCCAAGAATATGAAGTAAACACGGTCAAAGACCTTGATTATAGTGTCTATAAAATGCGGAACGGTGATGTTGTGACAGCTGAAGCCATCCTCAACCGTTTCATCAATAAACTTGAAATCCGCGGAGCTGTTTACCGTCCCGGCATCTACCAATTGAATGGGAAATTAAACACAGTCCGTGAACTTGTAGACGAAGCCCAAGGTTTGACAGGTGATGCTTTCTTGAATCGTGCTGTCCTTTACCGCCAGCGTGAGGACTTGACGAGTGAAGTTGTTCCAGTTGATATCAAAGCCATCATGGACGGTACTTCCCAAAACATCATCCTGATGAAAAACGACATCCTTTATATTCCGAGCATCCATGACTTAGAGGATAGAGGTGATGTTGTAATCCACGGTGAAGTAGCCAAACCGGATTCCTATCCTTATGCGGATAACATGACTCTTGAAGACTTGATCATTCAAGCTGGTGGATTACGTGAAGCCGCTTCTGTTGTTCGTGTCGATGTATCCCGTAGAATTAAGAATCCCCGTAGTACAGTAGGTAATGATACTATTGGCCAGATATATACATTCTCCCTGAAAGAAGGCTTTATTGTAGATGGAACTCCCGGTTTTGTACTTCAACCTTATGATGAGGTTTATGTACGTCGTAGTCCAGGTTATCAGGCTCAACAGAATGTGGTTATTGAAGGTGAAATCCTGTTTGGCGGTTCTTACGCAATGACCAGTCGTGAAGAACGTCTTTCAGACTTGATCAGTAAAGCTGGAGGTTCAACGAATTATGCCTACTTACGTGGTGCAAAACTAACTCGTGTGGCTAATGCAAGTGAAAAGAAACGTATGGGTGATGTGATTCGTTTGATGAGCAGACAGTTGGGTGAGGCTATGATGGATTCTTTAGGTGTCCGTGTAGAAGATCATTTTACAGTTGGGATTGATTTAGAGAAAGCACTAGCGAATCCGGGCAGTACAGCAGATATAGTTTTGCGTGAGGGTGATGTGATTTCTATTCCTAAAAATAATAATACAGTCACAATTAATGGTGCTGTGATGGTTCCGAATACAGTTTCTTATATAAAGGGTGAGAATATAGATTATTACCTGAACCAAGCGGGAGGTTATTCTGAAAACGCAAAGAAGAGTAAGAAATTCATAGTGTATATGAATGGTCAGGTAACCAAGGTTAAAGGTAGTGGTAAGAAACAGATAGAACCGGGTTGTGAGATAATTGTACCTAGTAAAGCTAAGAAGAAGACTAATATGGGTAATATTCTAGGTTATGCTACTACATTCAGTACTTTGGGAATGATGGTTGCTTCTATCGCTAATTTAATCAAAAAATAACGAATACCTTTATTTATGACTACTTTGATGGAACATACATCTGAAAAGGAAGTGAAACAAGATATCCATCCGAATGAAGAGACTGAAATTGATCTGATGGATATTCTTCGTAAGGTTATACGCATTCGTAAGAAGATCTACAAAGCTATCGGTATTGGTTTGCTAATTGGTATTGTTGTTGCAATAAGTATTCCTAAACAATATACTGTAACAGTTACTCTTTCTCCTGAGATGGGGAGTGCTAAAGAAGGTGGTTTGTCTGGTTTGGCGGCTTCTTTCTTGGGAAGCGGGGTTACTATGGGGGATGTCAGTGATGCTTTGAATGCTTCTTTATCTGCTGATATTGTATCCTCTACTCCTTTCTTGCTGGAACTTTCTGCAATGAAAATACCTGTAACGAGAAATGAAGTTATGACATTGGATACTTATTTAGATGAGGAGTCTTCTCCCTGGTGGAGTTATGTAATCGGGCTTCCTGGTATGGTAATTGGTGGAGTAAAGTCATTGTTTATTGAAAATGAGGATGGAGTCATGTCTTCTGATAAAGCAAGTTTGGGAACAATCGAATTATCAAAGAAGGAGTTGCGGAAGATTGGTACTTTGAAGAAAATGATAACTGCTTCTGTAGACAAGAAAACCTCCATGACTTCTGTAACTGTAACCTGTCAAAATCCTAAGGTTGCTGCAGTTGTTGCTGATTCTGTAGTGAATAAATTGCAGGAATATATCATAGGTTATCGCACCTCCAAAGCAAAAGAAGATTGTCTTTATCTGGAAAAACTTTTCAAAGAACGTCAACTGGAATATTATGCCGCACAGCAAAAATATGCTGATTATCTTGATTCTCATGATAATATCATCTTACAGAGTGTTCGTGCCGAACAAGAACGTTTACAGAATGATATGAGTCTTGCTTACCAGGTATATAGCCAAGTAGCAAGTCAACTTCAGATTGCGAGAGCCAAGGTTCAGGAGGAGAAACCAGTATTTGCTATTGTAGAGCCTGCAGTGGTACCACTGGAACCTTCAGGAACTAGTAAGAAAATATATGTTCTGGCATCTATCTTTCTTTTGGTGTGTGTTGTTATATTTTGGAATTTATTTGGAAACGATTTTTTGAATAAACTTAAGGAAATCCGGGCTTAATATATCCATTAGCGAAGTGTTATGGTATCAACAACCAGTCAAATAAATAAAGTCGTAGAATTTATTGCAGTTTTGGGAGATTTGATCATTCTAAACTTGTGTTTGTTCTTTCTCCTTTTCTTTTGGGAAGAAACATTTATATCTTTACCTTTTTCTTGCAGAGTTTCATGGATGACGACTTCGTTAAGTCTCTGCTATTTGGCATGCTCGGCGTCTCGTGGGAGAGCTTGGAATAGTCGGGGGATTCGTCCTGATCAGCTTGTATTACGTGTTCTAAAAAATATAATAACATTTTCCGTTTTTTGGGCATGTATCATGACTTTTAGTGGGATTTCTGTCCTTTCTCCTCTTTTTTTTGTTATCTATTTTTTTATTCTCTTTATTATTTTAAGTATTTATCGAATTATTATTCGGCATTCACTGATTGGTTATTGTGCCAAGGGTAAACACAAACGTCATGCTGTTTTTATTGGTGGAGGTAATAATATGCAAATGTTATATGAAGAAATGGAGAGTTCTCTGGCATCTATTTATGAGGTAGTAGGGTATTTCGATATTGGACCTAACGATGCTTTTTCATCTCAATGTCCTTACTTAGGTAGTCCTGATGGTTTTGCTGATTTTATGTCTGAAAAAACATCTATAAAACATGTATTTTGTTCATTGTCAATGGAACAGGGACGTTATAATTTTTCTATAATGAATTATTGTGAGAATCATTTGCTCTATTTTCATGGTGTTCCTAATGTTTGTAAGGGTTTTCCCCGACGTATTTGGCATAGTATGGTTGGTAATATGCCGATTTTGAATTTGAGAAATGAACCGTTAAGTAAAGTGGAAAATCGTTTCTTAAAAAGAATGTTTGATATTGTGTTATCCGGGATTTTTATAGTTACTATTTTTCCTTTTATTTACCTTATTATAGGAACTATCATAAAATTGACTTCTCCAGGTCCTATATTTTTTAAACAAATGCGAACCGGTTTGAATGGTAGAGAATTCAAATGTTATAAGTTTCGTTCTATGAGAGTGAATGGAGAAGCAGACAAGAAGCAGGCGACAGTTAATGATCCTCGGAAAACCCGCTTTGGAAATTTTCTCCGTCGTTCTAATATTGATGAGCTCCCACAGTTTATTAATGTCTTTAAAGGTGAGATGTCTATAGTTGGACCTCGCCCTCATATGTTGGCTCATACGGAGACTTATGCTCGGTTGATTGATAAATATATGGTACGTCATTTTATTAAGCCTGGTGTAACCGGTTGGGCACAAACACATGGTTTTCGTGGTGAAACGAAAGAACTGTCGCAGATGGAAGGACGAGTTCAGGCTGATATCTGGTATATGGAACATTGGACAATTTTGCTTGACTTATATATTATTTATAAGACTATAGCGAATTTGATTATTGGGGAGAAGAATGCGTATTAATTAGTATTAGTCTCGTTTAATCTATTTAATTTTGAGAAGTTACTTATCTAATTATTGTGAACAGCTTGTTCCATTCACTTATGTCTCTTTGGATATATTTGATACGTTGATGTTTCGCACAGTATCCGATTTTACGATGATACATCAAATGGTTGCTAAGTTGTACAGAGAACAATATGGTATTAGTCTTCCTTTGTATCCCAAACAACGTATGGATGCTGAAATTACAGCAAGGAATGTTTCGGGAAAGAATGAAGTAAATATGGATATGATATTTGAGTATTTGTCCGATTATTCAGAAGAGGAAAGAAATAGATTACGTTTTTTAGAAGAAAAATGCGAAATTGATAATTGTATAGGTAATCCACTTATGATTGAGGTTTGGAAGTGGTGTCGAGATAATGGTAAGAAGATAGTTATTGTTACGGACATGTATTTGCCGCGAAGGGTACTAAATACAATATTAGCTAAAATTGGGGTGGATTATGATTGTCTTTATATATCAGGAGAAGAGGGAGTAACAAAGAGAACAAGTGAATTGTTTGCTGTTGTCCTTAGAAAATTGAATATAAAGCCAACTCAAATTATTCATATCGGAGATGATCTTAATAATGATATTAATATGCCTAGGATGAAAGGTATAACTTCTTTATTGAGATTATCTAAGGAAAGTAATGTTCTGCCATATATAAAGGTTGAACAATATAATTCATCTTTAGAGAAAGATCATTTATTTAGTTTATTGTCCCGTTATTGTTCGAACAAAGAACCTTTAAGTGCGGAACAGCGAATAGGATATACGATTTTAGGTCCTCTTATAGTGGATTTCTGCCAGTGGTTACATGTGATTAGAAAAGAGAATAATCTTCATAAACTTTTTTTTGTAGCACGAGAAGGTTTTTTTATCAAGAAGGTATATGAAAAGATGTATCCTCAAGAGGCTAGTGATTTGATGTATATTCGTTTGAATAAAAATATTTTAAGATTGCCTTTGCTTAGTATGCATAATTCTTGTGAGTACTTTATGAAAGCTAAGGTTGGACGTTTAATATATGATTGGAAACTAATTTTTGACTTGCTATATATAAGTGATTATGAATCAGCAAAGCATTTTGTAACGTTACGTACAGGATTTGATGGATTTCATGAAACTATGACTTTAAAAGAATTAGAATCAGGGAAGTATAATGAAATTTTAATTTTACTTTTCGAATTCCAAAGAGATATGATTGAAGAGCAGTGTTCACTACTTGATGAATATCTCATGTCATTGGGGCTTTTTGAAGGTTCTGTAGGTCTTGTAAACAACAGTATCAATGGGAATGGGCAATCTATGTTAATAGATTATTTATTGTCTAAGGGGAAAGATTGTGATATATTAGGACTTCAGTTTATTAAAACTTCAAAATGCGAAAAGTTGTTGAAAGGAAAATGTAGAGCATGGCTTACAGAAAGTAATATTAGTGAGTTTAGTAAGACGAGATTTCATTCTAATTGTTTATTGATGGAGCATTTGATGTTTGAACCTTGTGGAACTTCAATACGCTTTTATAGGCATGAAAATAAAGTAGAGGTATTATGTGAAGCTCCTCGTAAAGAACAGAAGGATTGGGGAAAGATAGCTAATATTCAAAAATACGCATTAGAATTTGTTGATGATTATACTAGGCATGTAGGAATTTCATTAGATATGGCTGGGTTTTATGGCTATTTCAATATGCTATGTCATCCACTTTACGATGATGCAGCACTACTAGGACATTTGAATGATGACGATATGGATGGTGATAAAGAAATATCAGATATAAGATTTCCTTTTCGTTTTAAGTATCTTTTTTCAAAAGATATACCGTTTGACGTTACTTGGCATGAGGGGTATTTTACTTTAAAGAATGTATCTCGGTGGGGTATAAATTTATATTTAATATCTATTAGATTACAATTTTATAAGCAGGTAGTCAAGAATTATATTAAAAAAATAATCTTTTTAAAGCGGTACAGTAACTGAATGTTTTTATGATATCAAAGCTATTGATAAGTTATATAGAAAAATTAGAAAATCGGTTTTAGAGTATGTCATCACAATATTCTATATCAAATAAAAAAAGAATAGCAAAGAATACATTATTCCTTTATATCCGCATGATGCTTATCATGGCGGTCTCATTGTACACATCTCGTATTATTCTCAACGCTTTGGGGGTTGTGGATTATGGAGTTTATAATGTTGTGGGAGGTATGGTGGTGATGTTTGGTTTTCTTAATTCAGCATTAGCTCAGGCCAGTCAGAGATATATAGCTTATGGTATTGAGAAAGATTCTGTAAATATGCAAATCAGAACATTCTCTATGCTTTTTAATGTACATATTATTATAGCAATAGTCATTTTGCTACTCAGTGAAACCATTGGGCTCTGGCTTTTTTATAACAAATTAGTTATTCCTGAGGGGAGAATGATATCTGCCTTTTGGGTTATGCAGTTTTCTATTATCTCTTTATTGGTCTCTGTTACGCAGGTTCCCTATAATGCATCCATATTTGGCCATGAAAAGATGAATGCATATGCTTATATAAGTATAGTTGAAGTCTTTCTTAAATTAGGGGTGGTTATTGCTATTAAGTATTGTTTTGAAGATAAACTAATAGCTTATGGGGCATTAACAATGGGGGCCAGTGTGGTAACTGCGCTATTATATAGGTTCTACTGCGTTCGAAAGTTTTCAAACTGTCATTATATTCGATATTGGTCATCCAAATTGTTTAAGGAATTATTTGGTTATACTAGTTGGAGCTTAATAGGCAATTTAGCCTGGACATTTAATAGTCAAGGAATGAATATTCAGATCGGAAGAGCGTCGTGTAATATATTTTTTGGTCCGGTTTTTAATGCTGCTCGTGGGATTGCCTCTTCAGTAGAGGCTGCACTATCTTCCTTTCTTTATAACTTTACAACTCCTTCTGTTCCTCCAATTATTAAAGCATATGCGGTTGGAGACATCAAAGAAATGATCAATCTAAATTTAAGAAGCTCGAAATTAGGATTCTTATTATTTATGTGCTTGTCTTTGCCTTTGATTAGTGTAATAGATAATATCTTATCAATATGGCTAATAACACCTCCGCCTCAATCTAATATATTTTGTATATTGTCACTTATTTATATTCAATGTAATGCTATGTCGGGAACTTTACAAAATGTGGTGCAAGCTACTGGCAAAGTAAAGACATATCAGATTTCAAATGGGTCACTAAAATTATTGGCATTGCCTGTGGTGTATGTAATTTATAAATGTGGAGGGGATGTAGTAACTTATCTTTGGGTGTTGATTGTCTTTTCGATAGTCGGATTATTTGTGCAGCTTGAAGTTGTTAATCGTTTAATCTCAGAGTTTCATATTTCAGAATTTTTGAGATCAGTGATCCTTCCTGCATTAGGTGCCTATATTTTACCATTGTTGCTATCCTTATATTTTTGGCAGTTGAATTGGTCTTTAGTTCAAGCAATGGGAATAGTAGTATTGATGATATTGATTTGTTGCTTATCTGTTTGGTTTATAGGTTTTACTCTTCATGAGCGAAATTGGATAGTGAATATTGTGAAAAGTAAAATAAAAAGAAAATAATATGGGAAAATGTATATTGGCTCATTGGTGCTATAGTTCAAACTTTGGAGATGCATTAAATCCTTATTTACTTAGTAAATTATCCGGTAAAAAAGTGAAATATTGTAATAGTTTTACTCCAAATTATAAAGAAGAGGTATTACATTTATTTAGAGCAATTTTTCATTTTCATAAGTATAATTTGAGGTTGTTGCTATTACCTGAGAAGTCGAAACCTGTGGTATTGGCTGTTGGATCTATACTTTCGCGTTCTCGCATGAATCATCTTGTATGGGGGGGAGGGTACATGGATGCTTCAGAAAAAGGGAAAGGTGGTAAATTTTTAGCTGTACGGGGGCCTTTTTCTGCAAACAAGTTGGTTGAGCAAGGCTATCCTCGTTGTACAGTGTATGGTGATCCCGCTTTACTACTTCCGTTGGTTTATACACCGATTATTAAAAAAAAGTATAAGGTGGGTATTATTCCTCATCTCCGTGATCTTTCCCAGGTATTACATGACTTTCCGAATTCGAAGGTTATTCATCTTGGAAGAAAAATTGAGAAGATAATTGATGAAATTAATTCTTGTGAATATATATTAAGTACATCTTTACATGGAATTATTGTGGCTCATGCATATGGAGTTCCGGCTTTATGGGTAAAAAGAGGGTATATCTTCACGGATGGCTTAAAATTTAATGATTATTTTGCTTCTGTTGAAATTCCATTATATGATGGTTCTAAGTATAGTTTGGAGAACTTGGAATGTAAATCTTTTCATGAGCTATCTTCAGAAATACGTTCCCTCATGTTTCCTCGTAAATCTATTATAGAGCTTCAAAAAGAATTATTAAGAGTAGCTCCATTTGGAGTTAAACAGAATATATTAGATAAAGTGAAATAGTATTATTTGATATATTGACGATAATATCTGTTAATAATATAGATATATGAAAATTAGAAATAACAGATTGATTAATAAAGTCCTCAATGTGTATTGTCATAAATTTTGTGATGAGAAAGAGCACTTGGAGTTGAGATATGCTGGTTATCAGGACTTACAAGATCAGCTTGCCAATGACTATGTCTATGAATTGTTGGCATCCGGTAAGCCTGTAATGGTATCAAAATTTGGATCAGTGGAATTGAGTAATTTAGTTTCTAGACATATTGATCAAACTACAGGCCTTACAAGAAATGTAATATATGATTTTCTTCATTATAAAAATGTTGCAATAGATTATAAAGGCTGGTTAAGAAACCTGTGTTCTAATGCTGGTTTTTTCCCTTATGATTTAGATTTAGGACTTCGCTGGTATCATTTGATGATGCAAGATATTAAAGAAGTGGATGTATTGGGCAGTTATATCTATGAGGAAAAATATGTTGCACAAAGTATGAATTGTCTTAAAAGGGTAAATATTGATGGCTATTTTTCGCCTTTTAGATGGAATAACCCTTGGTCTAAAGTGTTGAAAGGAAAAAAAGTACTTGTAGTTCATCCTTTTGTTGAGTCTATAAAATATCAGTATGAGAATAATAGGGAGCATCTTTTTGAGAATCCAGATGTACTTCCTGAGTTTAAAGAGCTTATTTTAGTAAAAGCTGTTCAAACACAAGCTGATGCTAAAGATTCACGCTTTAAAGATTGGTTTGAAGCTCTTCAATACATGAAAGATGAGATAGATAAGTGTGATTATGATATAGCATTAATTGGTTGCGGAGCCTATGGTATGTGTTTAGCTGCACATGTAAAACGGCAAGGAAAGCAGGCTGTACATCTAGCCAGCATGACTCAAATGCTTTTTGGCGTATACGGAAAGCGTTGGCTTGATTCAGAACCAGAGTATCGAAAATATATCAATAAGTATTGGATTCGTCCTGATAAAAATGAGATACCACAGGGGGCGGATAGGGTAGAGGGAGGTTGTTATTGGTAAATTGGATTATATATTATTGTAGACTAAGATATTTCAGCGTGGAGATAATTGTCAAATAATCAAAATGTCTATAAATAAAATATTGAATAGAGGATACCGTATAGCTTGGCTAGATAATGTGAAGATGTTTGCTATGCTTTGGGTGATATTTGGTCATGTAATGACTATAGTGATTAAAAACAATGTTGATCTCTCTGGAAAAATAATGGAGCATTTCATTGTGGCATTTAATATGCCATTGTTTGTGATTATTTCCGGGTATTCAAATTTGAATACATTTAATAAAATTACCGAATGGAGAGAGTTGGTCGACTTCGTGAAGAAAAGTGTTATTCATATACTCTTGCCCGTAGTGACATTTTGTGTGATTGGGTTAACTCCAAATTTTATTTTCTCACCATTTTGGTTCCTGAATATGATTCTATATCTTATGATAGGGTTTGCAGTAATACATTTTGCTGTTTATTCTATTAAGAGACAGCATTTGTTGTGTGTGTCTATTCTTTTATTTCTTTTATGTTTTATTTGGGTGAATAAAGTTTGGATGGGAGAGATGTGTACATACTATGCTGTTGGACTGTTGTGTAAACAATATGGTATTTTTAATAAACCTAAGCGTCTAATTTTTCCTCTGTTATTAATGTTGGGGATATTAATATTTGCAATATTCTGGTCGTGTGGTGTTTATACATGCAGAGAAAGTAGTTTTTATACTTGTACTTTCACTGATTTACTGTTACTTGGTAGATTAGATCTGTGGGTTGAGCGTCAATTTTTGGCAGGAATACTGAGTGTAGCAATAATAGGTCTATTTTTGAATTATGATGGCAAATACACGTTATTTAGTAAAATGGGGAGATATACTCTTTCTTTTTACTTATTCCATGCTATGATGCTTCGACCTTTTGGTAACGATTTTATTATCAATATATTCCATAATACATGGTTTTACCAATACTTTTACAGATCAGAGGCTTTGAGATGGTGTGGGGCTTTTATAGTTTTCGTTATGATGACAATACTAAGTTGGGGGCTAATTTGTATATGTAAAAAATGGAAATGGACACGTTTGTTTTGTTTAGGACAAAAAAGTAATTATTAGATTGTGAAACGAATCGCTATTATTGGAAATGCTTTTGGAGGTTCAACGACTTCTTTAGCGGAAGCTTTTCTTAACCAAGGTTATAAGGTGGATTTTTATCATCTTACTTCAAGGAAAAAGAGTGTGTCATATGAGGCCTTTGATTTACCTCTTCGGGGAAGTTTGTTTTCTATAGTTCCTGTTGATTCCTTTGATTATGATGGTTTGAGAAGATTTATTCCATTTGCCAGAAATAAATGTTTCTCAATGTATCAAATATCAGCTGTTGATTTATCCTTAATTGGAGTAAGACGTATCATCAATCCTATTTTGATGCTATATTATAGGAAACTTGCAAGACGAATTGTTGCACAAAAATATGATTTTGTTAATGTTATAGGTCAAAGTAAATCGACCGCCTTTCTTTCTGTTATTTTACAGTCAAAAGGTGTTAATGTTGTTCATTCTGTTCATGAGGTGTGTGTGAACCACCAAATCGGTGATAGGCTTAGTGCTACTGTTTTTTATCTTATTGAAAAGAAGATTCCTATTAATGTTTTTAGTCAAAAATCTGCTGAAGATTTGGTTAGATTAGCAGATAATAAACCATTAAAATATTCTGTTATACCATTTTCGCTATTTACAGGTTACTTGGAATATAATGATATTGATATACCTGAGCTTAAAGGAGAAAAAGATTATGTTCTTTTCTATGGCTTCGTTGTGGACTATAAAGGATTGGATGTGTTGCTTGAGGCTGTTTACAAATTAATGAATAAAGGATTTACAAAGAAAATAGTGGTGGCTGGTGGTGGTAATGTAGGCTGTCTTGCTACAATAAAGAAAGAGAAAAGTTTCATTGTGATCAATCGTTGGATAGAAAACGTTGAAATTTCTACACTGATTAGAAACTGCCATATTGTTGTTTGCCCATATCTTTCATCATCTCAAACAGGTATAACGCAAACAGTATTCAATTTTGACAAACCTATTATTGCGACGAAAGTTCCTGCTTTCACAACAACAATTGAAGATGAGAAGACTGGGCTTTTGGTGGATATTAATGATGTTGAGATGTTTGCTAATGCTATAATTAGGTCTTACGAAGATGTTACTTTATATACTAAAATGTGTAATAGAGTTCGTTCGTTAAGACTAAATACTAAATTAATGTGGAAAGATATAGTTATGAAATATGTACAAAGTTATATTAACGGGTAATAATTACATGCGGAAGCTAGTAACTTAATTTAGAGGGAGATGGAAGAGATTAAGTTGTTATTTCATAAATATTCTACATGTATAGGTTTGCACTTAAGTTATAAAAATGCTGAAGTACCCAGAAGCATCTTTGATTAATAAGCTTTGAATAAATATAGTGGTAAATCTAAGAATTAAGTTATTTGATCCATATCAGGGCGATAATGGAGTTGGACTAATAGCCTTATTATTTGTAATTGATTTGATATTAACCAATATTGTACAATGATAAAATATTATCTTGCAAAATCATTTCGTATTCCCCGCCGTTTTCGTATGTCATTCTACACCTTTTTCAACCGTTTTGTTTTTTGGATAAACGGAGTACAATTTGGTACTAATATGAAGGTCTTCAATAGAATTTATCTTTCTATATATGCTAAAAGTAAAATTACAATAGGAGATAATTTTCTGTTTACTAGTGGTGAAGGTTTTAATCCTCTTTGTCGAAATATGAGAGGATGTATTTGTACACAGTTTCCAGAGTCAGAAATTATGATTGGTAACAATGTAGGGATGAGCTCTACTTGCGTGTGGGCAAAGGAAAGCATCACGATTGGAAATAATGTGTTAGTAGGGGGAGATTGTATCATCATGGATACGGATTGCCATAATTTGGATTGTCAAATTCGTCTATCGAAGGCGATGGATGAACAAGGATTTGAATTAGATGGACATTCGGCTAAATCTGCACCAATTGTGATTGGGGATGATGTGTTGATAGGAGCACGATCAATTATTCTTAAAGGGGTCACGATTGGGGCACGCTCTATTATCGGATCGGGGAGTATAGTGACGAAAAGCATTCCGGCGGATTGTATTGCAGGAGGAAATCCCTGTAGGGTTATTAGGATGAGGTAATTGGTAAGTACTTAAATTAGAATGTTAGTGAATCAGAAATTCAGAGATGAAAATTGTTTAATGGTTGCTAATTCAGCTAAGGTTTGTGAAAGGCGGAGAGAACTATATGATCGAAGATAAATAGCCCACTTCATTAATTATGGAAAACGATGAAATATGTAAATAATAATAAAAGTATATTTGGTATATATTTAATTTCTCCAGCGCTTAGTTTCATAATAAGCATTAATCGCATGTATAAAGGTGATTTTTCGGTATGTTGGATTGTGCCTTTTGTTATGGCAACTTTTGCATATCTATTTCCTCCATATTCTGATTTTGCAAGAAATTTAGATCTGGTATATGAATTGAAAGATATGCCTGTAGAACTAGTTTTTTTAAGAAACTCTGATTTCATCGTACCTTTAATAGAACGTTTCTTTGTCAAGAATAATCTTCCTATAGAATTATTTAGATTTATATATACATTTATTGTCTATTATTGGATGAACGCTATATTTTTAGATATGTATAAGAAGAGATCCTTGAATATAAGGGAAGGTTTCTATCTTTGGTGTTTGTTATTTCTAACTATATCTTTCTTTGTATATATAATTAATTTACGTACTTTATTTGTTAATTACGCTTTATTATACAGTATATATAGAATATATTATTGCGGTAAGAATAGGTATTACTTATTAGCTATTTTTGCCGGATTTGTACATTTTGCATATATTCCTATTGTATGTATTCTGTTTTTGTCGAAATTTATACACTATGAATTAAGTCTTAGGCGGAAAGTTATACTTTCTATTTTGATTATAGTTCTATCATCATTATCAGAGATGAACTATTTTCTGGATATAATTAGTATGTTACCTTTAAATGACTTGATAGCTAAAAAAATAGAGATTTATACAGTTGGAGAATGGGGAGCTAATGGTGATTTGACAAAGCATATGCAAACGACCAATTATATTATTTATACCACATTGGGTAGTTTTAGCTTATATTATTTATACTTTGTTTATTTAAAAAACTATTGTTCGAATAAATATGAAGGGTATATAACTATACTTTTGGGGCTTTTACTTTTTACAGCTCCTGTCACCTCTCTATTTACAAGATATTTAGCTTTCTTAAATTCAGCCCTTTTGTTGCATGTGATAATAGCGTATTCTGATGGTAAAATACCAAGAAAGTATATACGAAATTTATTATGTTTTCAGTTATTTACCACTCTACTTAATGTGTATGCTAATTGGAATTGTTTAGTTAATGGTAATATTATTTTTTTGTTATTACCTGTTCCTCTTGCAATTTTCCAGACTTATGACTTTTTAGAATGGTGCAAATTCCGTCTTACTGATGATTTTAATGACTTTATTAATAAATCAATATTTTCAAGATAATGGAACAGATCATTTCAGTCATAACAATCTGCTATAACTCTGAATTGTCGATAGAAAGGACAATAAAGTCAGTCCTTTCTCAAACTTATCCTAATATTGAATATATTATAATTGATGGAAAAAGCAGTGATGGTACAAACACTATCATTCAGAAATATCAGGATAATATTTCGAAATATATAAGTGAGGAAGATTCGGGTATTTACAATGCTATGAATAAAGGATTAACTATGGCTATTGGAGAATGGGTATGTTTTATGAATGCTGGTGATGTTTTTGTAGATAATCAAACTGTTGAAAGAGTTTTCTTTACTCCAATAAAAAATAATGTTGATGTTATCTATGGTTATACTTTTTGTAATAATAAACGGAGAGAACGAAAAGATTTTCAGATGAAACAAAGGTTAGTCTTTGCGCTTATGCCAAAAAGGAAATCATTTTCTATGGGTTTTTGCCATCAAAGTACATTCGTCCGAACTGCTCTTGCAAAATCGATCGGATTTGATGAGAAGTATAAGATTGCTGCTGATTATAATATGATTTATACTATTTATAAGCAGGGAAAAACTTTTTATAATTCAAATACAGATATCTCAATATTTGATAATACAGGTATTTCTTCATTGAAAAGTATTCCTTTATTAAAGGAGGTTGCCAATATTATTAGAGAAGAGGATTCTATTCTTTTTTATAAAGAATATGTAAAGATATTAGTTAAATATATTGGAAGAAAACTAATATATATATTACGATGAAAATAAAGGTATGCTATGTGATTTCTTCTTTAAGTAATCAAGGGCCTCCCAATGTTTTATATAACATCATTCAGTATATGAATTTCAAGAAGTTTGATGTAAGTATTATTACGATGGTGCCTGAACAGAAGATAACACGTATGGAGGAGTTTCGTGCGTTACCCATTAAAATTGTACAGATGTCACCGGATAAGTATCTGAACCCCATCTCGATGTATTATGTTTTGAGAAAGGAAGTTAAAAAGATTAATCCCGATATTCTCCATACTCATTGTCCTAGATCACTATTTTTAGTTCCTTTCTTACCTAAGAAATATAAAAAGTATGAAACTGTACATATTTATCCTGGTATCCAGCAGAAAATAATGTATGGGAAGCTGAAAGGTGCTATTGTTATTGCGTTGAGCCATTTTTTTACTAAAAGAATGGATTTACCTATTGCATGTTCGGAAAGTGTAGCACAACAGTATTGGAATGAACAGCATTTTAAGATGATAGCTATTCCTAATGGTTGTTCTATGCCTTTATGGGGAGGAGATAAAAGGCAAAAAGAAAATATCCGGAATATATTAGGATTTAATTCAGGGCTAAGATATTTTATATTTGTAGGACGTTTTTCGAAAGAAAAAAATCCAGATATGATAATTAAGGCCTTTGAAGAACTTAGAAATGAAGGAATTGGTGTTGTATTACTTGGTAGTGGTGATATGTACAATGAACTCAAAAGTCATGAATGTGATAATATTATCATTCCAGGATTTAAATCGAATGTTTATGACTATATGATAGCTTCTGATTATTATATTTCAGCTTCTGATGTAGAGGGGCTGGCCAATACTCTTTTAGAGAGCATGACTGTTGGACTTCCTTGTGTCTTATCTGATATTCCATCACACAGAGAAGTGATTACTAAAACTACTCAACCGATAGGCTTTTCTTTCAATAATAAGAACTTATCAGATCTTAAAGATGCTATTCACAAAGTCTTGAAGTTAGATATTGAATCTACTTCTTTGTATATCAGAGATTTATTTCAAAAGTATTATACTGCAAAGAATATGTCTGAAACATATCAAAAGGTATATGTAAAAAAACAAAAATAGCAATAATATGATTACAGTTTCTATAGTCACTTATAAGACGAAATTGGAGGAATTAGAGAAATGTTTGAATTCACTTAAATCTCCTCTTATTTCTCGTATATATATTGTAGATAATTCTAAAATGAAAGAGATCGCTGATTTTTGTCAGCAATACTCTAATGTTATTTATATTGCTAGTGATAACGTAGGGTATGGAGCAGGACATAATCAAGCCATACATTTGGTTTTGAAAACTGATGAAAAATACCATTTAGTGTTGAACTCGGATGTATATTTTGAGTCATCGATAATGAACGAATTAGCAGTATATATGGATGCTCACAAGGATGTAGCTCAAGTACAACCTAACGTGATTTATCCAAACGGTACAATGCAATATACTTGTCGGTTACTTCCTACACCTATTAATTTGATTTTCCGTCGTTTCTTACCTAGGTGGTTGGTAGAGAAAACTGACGATCGTTATCTATTGAAGTTTAATGATCATAAGACAGAAATGAATGTTCCTTATCATCAAGGTAGCTTTATGTTTTTCCGTACAGCTTGTTTTAATATGGTTGGATTGTTTGATGAACGATTCTTTATGTACCCTGAAGATATAGATATAACTCGTCGCATGCATAAATATTATAAAACGATGTTTTGGCCAGGTGTAACTATTGTTCATGCGCATCGTGCAGCTTCTTACAAAAGTAAAAAGATGTTGATAATACATATAAAGAATATGATTAAATATTTTAATAAATGGGGGTGGGTATTTGATTCCGAACGTAAGCAGTGGAATTGTAATTTATTGAAAGAATTACATTATAAATAATCATCTTATGAAATGTTTCTTATTAGATAACTAAAATCTTAATTATAATTATGGCTTATTTTATATTTGGCGGTTCAGGATTTATCGGTACACATCTTGTTTATCTAATTAGTAATCTATATCCAGGTACAAAAATTTATAATCTGGATATTGTGGAGAATAACCATGAAGGTAAATCTATGTATATCAGCTGTGATGTCCGTTCCGATATAAACATTCATGTTCCTGTTGCTTCAGAAGATATTATCTTTAACTTTGCAGCCGTTCATCGCACCCCAGGACAGCCGGATGCGGTTTGTTTCGAGACTCATATTCGTGGTGCAGAGAATGTATGCGC
>OGHZ01000795.1_pt1 | contig 17885 bp, 20 predicted proteins | sample 1571661 | NCBI WGS metagenome assembly OGHZ01 (sample SAMEA2582040, study PRJEB24529) | metagenome | biome: Human gut stool | place: China | collected 2011 | reverse complement strand
CGGCCTTCTAAGCCGTGGGTCGGGGGTTCGAATCCCTCCTGGATCACCAAAGAAACGTAATAGCCGTAAGGGTTTTAGCCCTTACGGTTATTTTTTTATTACCCTAAAAGAAATGCAAGGATATGGTACAAGTATAGTTTTTTATACTTGCATTATCCTTGCATCAGGTGTAAAGGTTTGACACATAATTGAAGGTTTGCTCTTCATCTTGTATCGCATGAGCATATACTTTAATTATCATTGCGGTGGTACCATGACCAGCTAATTTTGCAATTTCAGTATAAGGTACGTTGTGCTGAACTAGGTTTGAGATGAACGTATGTCGAGCTACATGGCTTGACAGATGCTTTTCAATACCTAACTTTTTACCAACCTTAGTAAAATAGCGTTTACTAAAGTTATGCTTGTCAATAGGACGTAATCCCGTTTCATTTTCGGCTACCCATAGACTACCTTTAGACGTTGCTAGTGCACGTTTTAGTACCGAGATAGTATAAGAATCACTAATCGGGATTATACGCTTGCTCGAGTGTGTTTTAGGCTCTTTTCGATTCATGCCGTATTGGGTTTCACCCCATGAAGAATTAACATGAACCTTAGCTTTACACTCATCAATTATCTCGATTTCATCCCATTGTAGAGCTTGTAACTCCCCAATTCGTAAACCACATTGGAATAGCAATAGCATACAATGTTCCAAATGGTGGCCTTTATAATAGTTCAAGAAACATTGTGTTTCACTGACGGTAAGGGCCTTTTTTGGATGTTTAGGTGCTGTTGAGACTGGTTTAACCAACGAATCATAAAAATTTGTTGGAATTAAATCTAGGCTATACAGTTTCTTTAAGGTTAAACTCAGTACAATAAATGTTTTGCGAATATTTGTAGTATATTGGTCAACAAACTGTTGCAGTGAGGCCTTAGAAAGGTTGGAAATAGGAGTGTTACCAAAGAAAGGTTTGATTCTATTTTCCGTTATATCTAGATATAATTTCCGTGTTGCTTCAGCATACGTTGCTTTTGTAAAGTAATTAATACAAAAGTCATAATAGCTCTGATTGGCACCAGTTGGCACTTTTTTCCTCGATGATTGTTGTATCTGACCGACTTCGATAAAGCAGTACTTATACACCCCATTATCACGATCTACAATCATTCGTTTTCGCTCAGCTTCGGCTTCTTCCTTAGAGGTGAAACCTTTGGAGCGGAATTTTATTATGCTACCCTGGTCATCACAATACAGTGGAAGATTACGTATATAATAATACGTTTTACCACTTCGTTGCGTTTCTTTTGAGATGATACCTTTACCTGATGGAATTTGGTACATAATGGACTCGTTTCTCTTGCCATCGGAGTACCTGTTCACAAAATCATTATAAAAGATACTATAGTTATTGGCAATGAAGGACTCACAATCGCTAAGTGTAAAGCAATAGCAATTACCAACCTTATTTTTAGGTAGTAAATACCCTTGATCACGTAAACGCTTTCGAAGTGTTTGCACTGATACATTTAAGAATTCGCTCAACTCTTGAATAGAGAGGGCTGCGGTGGTCGTATTTGAAGTTTTCATGGCCGGCACAGCCCTCCTTTCTAAACTATTAGTCTAATAACTATCAAATTAGTTATAGGAACATATCCCTTTTTATTAGGTTATCCCATTCCATTAAATTAGGGCTTTGTTGGCTTAATTGCTCATAATTGGGAATGGCATAGAATTGGTTAATACTTAAGTCCCCTTGTGGGATGCAGAGTATAGCTTGTGGAAACAAGAAATTATATCGTCTCGTGTAGCGTTGTCGTGCATACGTATTAGCATCCGTCAATGTCATGAACCTTCTAGCTATGACATTGGTTAAACCTTTAGATTCTATAATTCCTTTTAGCGTGTACGAATTATCGGCAGTACCATATCCTTGGTCAGATATAATTGCCCATACACCTAGATTGTTATTTTCCATGAGCTCAGTACTAGTAGTGGCGTTTGCAGAACCACTAAATAGCATAGGTGCATTAGGTGCATAGTTAAGTTGTGTATTATGCTCACCTCTACATATATTTATGAACCACTGTTCCTTAGGAATATACAAGGATTGGTTATAATAGATTATTGAGGTCGCTAGTTGATTAGCTTCTTCTACAGTTTTTAACTGGCTAAAATATACTGCATGGTATTGTTCCATCCATTGTGTCATATAATCAAGAGAATGATGTACAACGTATGCAATAGGGCTTATTGCTGTATAGAAATTAATGTTATTTTGTGGTTCTTGTGCTGGATAATTAATGTTGATATTCATATTACTCTTCCTCCATAGTTAATTTAGAATAGTTAGATAGTGGGATGCAGATGACATCCATTTTTTTAGTTCCTTTGGTCAGCTTTGTATATGGGCGGAGCTTTTTGCGGTCAGACCCACCATATCCTTTAGAGATGCCTTCATCTCGAAGCCGATTTGCAATAGTATCCATCGTATATTCCATGCGACGACCTAGCCGTTGGCAAGTTTTTTCAACATAAGCGAATGCCGGACTCGGTATTAGTATGAGATCTGTTTGATGTATAATACCAACGTATTGGTCTGGATTAGCCCAGTATGTGGCTTTATCAGGGGCATATGTAACTTCGTTAGCTGCTTCACCATTAGCCAATGTTCGAAGAAATAACGTTGTTGGTGTTGCATCGTTACATAACTCATTATTTGCAATAACTAAGCCCTTGATAGTATCGCACCATTGCTGATATAAAATATTGGCTTGCTCTTGACTGTGGTGGTTACACCATACTCCAAAATCAAGAATTATTTTGGCAAGAAGTGCTTGTACCTGATACATAGCATTAATTCGTGCATGCTGACTAATTCCATATACTGGCGATGTATTTTGAACCATATAGACTATGTCGTCATAATGCTCCTCAATATAACGGATAAATAGCACCATATATTCGTCTAATCTTGATGCCTTTAAATGCTGTTTAGCATGAGCTTTATCGTTTTGGAAATCAGTCAAAACCTGGTTGTTTACATCTTCCTGATTCATGAAGATTGGCAATAGTCGTAACTTACTAGACTGCTGTAATTCATTAGGATAGGATTCAGCAGTTATGATTGCGGTATGCATTTGTTGAGTACGCTCTAAGCGACTGCCTGCTTCACTAGACTTTGCCCTACCTTGACTCTCCGAGAGTGGACGAATGAACTTCTCGAATTTAGCTAGTAAAGTTTTGTCATTTGTTAGCTTGCAGTCATCAAATATTACCGTTTGATCTTTATAGTGGGTTGATACCAGTTCAATTGCACGGTCAGTATCATTAAATGATGCGTATGTCTCGTGATTAAATAGTAGGAAGAAAATCTTTGCGAGAGATGTTTTTCTACTACCCGTAGGAGCAATTAATGTCGGCACATACTGTATAGGATGAGAGCCCTCTTGGAATAACTTTCTTACAAAACCACTATGAGCATGTAAGAAGAGTGGTAAAACAACCTCGAATGGGGCGAGCTTTAATAATTTGAGGCCATAATCGTACAGGTTGTATCTGTGATTTTGCTCGACATTTGGCAAAGTTAACAATGTGTCACCATCTTCATTCTGTCCAGGATGAAATTTTTTTGCTTCAAAGGCTTTTCCCCAGCCAGGATATTTATTTGCTTTTGTGCTTTTCATAGCTGCCTTATCTTGTATATAACGTTCAGCTATATACTGTTTGAACAGCTCTTTAGCTTTTCCGCAATCAGCATTGAAGCTGATTTCGGGAAATCTCTTCTTGAGCACTGAATATAGAGTATCAAGCTGTTCTTTTGGGATGATGACATCTGCCTCTGAAATCGATGTTTTGACATGGATTACATAAAAGCTTTGACAACGATCTAAATCGTAAACCTCACGTTCCTCTGTAAATGAAAGCACACAATTTAGAATTTCATCTTTTGGTTCCTTCGTCACTTTATCAATTTGACAAATAACACCATCGTACTCAACAAAGCTTTTTAACCGATTATTGCAATGGCTAGTTTTGGTGTTTGCCGAGACCTGAAACTCGTTTACGTTGATTGCCGTTAAGACTACAGGGTATGTGGATACGTCTTGTGGTCTTAGTGCTAATTCATCATATTGATGATTAACACTCGATATATCTTTTTCCAGAAGTTGCTCAATATTTCCTGATGGGGAAATACTAGCATATGCACTAAAGGTAGATGCATTTATTGTAGAAATAAGAGGTGGAGAACCTTGTTCTTCTACTTTTGGTACCGCGGGGAGTGGTATATCTTCATAGGTAACACTACTCCTTGTTAATGGCTGAAAAGTTACTAATTCAGCAGTAGCGATGTTGCCCTTTTGTGGCTCATCACTGGGGGATAGAGGAAAATTTTTTTCCATTTTGTTTGCCTCCTTAAAATTATTTAATGTAGCAGCTGACTACACTAATAGTTTATAATTCTTTATGTTATACTAGTTGTATATGTAAAAAAATAAAAAAATAGCCATTTTCAATTTTAAAAATGGCTAATTAGTATAAAAATATAAAGTTTTAGGTTAATTAAGATGAGAAAGATAAAAAATGAATAGAAGTGACTTAGATGTTTTGAACAGAGATTTTCATAAAGTATTTTTTAAAAGTACCCCGTTGAGGGAAAATAGTACAGGTGGTTATGAAAGTTATATTTATGAAGATATTACAATTCGATTAATTGATCCTGAGTATATGTGTTTTTATAAGTATTTATTGTCGTTACATCAAAGAATAAGTGAATATAATCATGAGCAGAATATAAAAGTAGAACATAAGTTTTTGAATAATAATATATGGGAATTTTTATATGAAGAGTTAGACCGTTTATATGGCTTATGTTTATCCCAAGAACAAACAAGCTGTTTGAGTAATCCTTATGATTCTTTTATTATAAGAGCTGGATTAGAGCCTAGAGATTTTGATGCTATTAGGATACTTTTGGGTGTAATGCATATGAATGTAGCATCTAATTCTGTTTCGTTATATTCTGATTCTTTTTTTATAAAAGATGTAATCGACCATTATATTGCGTTGGCTATATTACAGCATATAGATTTAAATAATTCAGAAAATAATGAGTCTAAGGAGAACAGTAGAAATCGAAGAACTAAAAAATGTACTTTTACGATTGCTTTTAATAAAATATATAAATTTAATAGGATAGTACTTTCAGAACCAGCTACAACTTTTGTGGCTAAGGATTTTCCAAACATAGTTTCAGCATCAATAGATTCTCCAAATAATTCTTTAATGATACATAAAAAAATGCTGTTAAGTGATGCGAGCTTTGAAGTATTAGAAGGAAAAAATTATACAGGTCTTCAGGACTTAATCAAGAAGTCTCAAAAACTATATAAGAACCTACTGAAAAAAGAGGTTGAAGGGGAGTATGCTTTAAACGAAGCATTTTTATTAGAGCAACTTGATGAACAAACATGCTGTTTACCAATTGTATTGCTACATAAATGGCTTTATCAACAGAATGTATCCTATGAGATTCGGACCCTATTATCTTTAAATTATCATGAGCTTAATGCATCTTTATTTTCTTGATGCTATTATGTAACTTGCCACACTATATGGCTGTTTCCGTGCTAAAGCGGGTTAATGAGATGCCAACTCGTGGTTTATTTACCAATAAACCTTTTATAAATACAGAAGAGTTAATTGATTATGAAGAAGCTTTTTTGAATATAGAGTTATTAAATCAGGTGCTATTAGTATTTTTGTTTGATATTTTTCCGTTTATTGATCAAACTATAAAATCTATAGTTAGAAATTCTAATGATGATAGTCTTGAACGTTTTAAATTAGACTCGTATAATGTTTTATCAAGTTTAAGTTATAATCAATATCGAGAAGAATTAAAAACCTTATATAATAAAACTGACACGTCTTCATATTATGATTGCGATATGGTGCAGTATTTAGATGGTTTTTTGTATAAGCCTCTTTCACTTCAAATACAACAAAAGGAAGGGCTAGATATAGTGAAGGGCGATATGCAGTTTTCGGGAGTCGTTCTCTCTCAAGCTTATGAAAGGAATAGCTTATATAATATCACGCATCAATGTATTTTAGATTTATTTATATATCTTTATAATGAATATAGAGAATACATCCATAGGGAAAACACTTATAAGAGTGGACATTCTATATTTATAGAAGAGGATATGGTTCAGTCTAAACCACAATCCATTTCTTGGGCATCTAAGGATATTCGGTGGAATAAAAAAATGGAAACCGAGAGACTAACTGATTTGATATATAATTGGATTAAAAAAATGTATACAATTGATTCCTCGTATGTATGGGGGCGGTTAGAGGATGAACGGTTAGTAGAGTTGTTAAAAATACAAGAAAATGAATCCACTTTGATTAGAGGATTAACTAAATACAGATATCATTATAATGATACTTTTGAACTTAGTGATCCAATGAAGAACGTAAAAAAAGTACTTACTAAATTCTTTAAGTGCTTTTATGCGGTATTAAACTGTGAAGATATTGAAGGTATGCCTCTAAAAAATTTTGTATTACAGGATGAGCATCTTAAAATGCATATGAAAAATCCTATATTAGATACAGTTAATAAGGATACTTTTTGGTTATATTTACCATATCTTAATGATGAAAATATAAGCAAATTTCTTGAGTGTGTTGTAACTTGCGATAAGTATAGTTTAAGAAAATCATATTTAGACTTATATGATATACTTGAACAGTTTTTATGGAATATTTCATTATATTTAGAGAAATCTAGTATAGAGAAAGCGGATGCTACTATTCGTCTTAAAAAGGTGGTATTAGACAAGTTGATTTGTGAACCTATGGCGAATAGAAGATTATTTAAAGGTCGACCTAATCTTAGAATGGAATTGATAAAACCAGCTAAAAGAGATAATAACTAATATTTTCATACTGTATTTACCAAATTTACCATTTTTACCAATTTTTAAGATAGAGTAGTACATATATTACTTACTTTTATTTTTTGGTAAATTTGGTAAAAATGGATAAAAATTTTGTACATACAAATCTCTATCTTGCTTTCTGTCGTTTTTATAAGGGAGATAAAATATAGATAAGCAAGATAGAAGAACCTTAGAATAAGATTATAGTTTAGCTTCGTTATAAAAACGACAGAGAGACGGGGCGTGTCAATAAAGACACGCCCCGTCTTAATTTATAAAAAAATAATAGTAACTGTACATACAGATAATTATAAATTCTCTATCTGTGCAGAAAGGAACTATTATGAAAAAAGATAATAAGTCTATACGATTTAATTTTAGGGTAACAGAAAATGAGTTTAAAGTTATTGAAGCTCAAGCAGCACTGAGTGATATGTCGGTATCTGAATACATAAGGCGATGCTCTTTAAATGAGGAAAAAATAGTGATAGTCGACCCTGAACGATCGATTGCTTCATCATTAGGTAAAATTTATAGTGCTCTATCAAATCATGATGAACTTACCTTTGAAGATAAGAAGGAGATCTGTAGTGGTCTATCAGGAGTGGTAGATTCATTAAATAAGGTAATTGAGGAGTTAAAATAATGGCAATATTAAAATTTATCAAACGAAATGGAATGACTTTACCAAATGCAATTCAATATATATCAGATGAGTGTAAGACCTCTAGTGACTATGTTTTTGGTATACTAATGGGGTGTAGTAATCCCTTCTCTGAATTTGAACTTATAAAAAAAATAGCACAAGTAAAAAATGAGTCGAAATCATTTATACATGTTGTATTTTCATTAGATTGTGCAGATACAATACCATTAGATACAGTACTTGAGATTTGTAAATCGGTGGGGCAGTTACTCTCTAAAGATATATATCAAGTGTTAGGTGCAATTCATTATAAAAATGAAGCTCATATACATTGTCATTATATAATTAATTCAATAGGGCTAGATTATAAGCGCTATGAACAAGGTATGACTTTGTGGTCATATAAACAGATAATTAACAGAATTATTGAACCATATGGGATTAGCCCGATACGATATTATCAAGGTGATGAAAAGAGTAGTTAGTCATAAAAAATAAAGATAAGCCATGTCGTATTATCGACATGGCTTATCTTTTATTCGTCTGCAATTAGATAAAGCAAAGCTGTAGCAGCAGCTTCAACAATAATTCGTGTAATAACTGGATCCATAACATCACCCCCTTTCATAGTGGAGGGGATTATGCTACAGATTGATGATTTTTCTGACAATTCATACACAAAGGCATATGATACCGTTGTTTAGAGAAGCTAGATACTTTACTTGAAATAGTACAGCCACAGTCTGAACAATGTAAATCATCACTTACCATACGTTGATTACTTCTAGCTGTTGGTCTTGCTGTAGAAGTTTTAGGCGATATGTCTTGTGTCTTAAGGTCTGTAGTATTATCCGCTTCAGGGTCATCACCAGTGGCAATACAAAAGCTAAGCATATACGCATATTTTATGGCAGCTGTTTCCGCTTTCATGATAGCTTTATCACCACTATCTTGTCCTGAGCCAATGCCACTGATTTGTACTGATTCACCTGTTTCTACATCAATAATAGAAATTGTAACGCTAATGGTAGCATGCTTGTCTATGTTACCTTTGGCTGTTTGCACCTCACGCAAATCAAGAAGAGTAGGGGTAACAGCTGTAATTAGCCCCACACTTGTGAGTGCATCGTTTACACGTTCTAATACATCGCTACTAGTAACGTAAGAATACCCATGAAAAGTATTTTCACCTGTTTTTTCAATGTAGCTACAACTTTTCATAGCGAGTGATAGCTTTTCATATAAGCCTGTAGTCGTCATTTTTGTTCCTCCACCTGTACACCAGTTCGTGCCAAATAATAACTTAGACCTGCAGATGCATCCATATGTACATCACCATCCCAACGATGTGTAAAATGATTTAAGACATCAGTAATTGTTGACGTATTGACTGCTCCATATTGAGAAAGCAAGTCTTTCCATAAAGGATATGTTTTTTCGGTTAAATACGCTTGAATTTCAAGTGTGTCATTTAATTGAACAGGAGATTTCTTTAGCAATCGTTGAATCATATCTTTTGGTGTTTCTGTATCTTGGTTCCAATCAATTGTAGTTACAATTACAGTTCCACTGCATAGATACCCCGTAACGGTATTGTTTTCCTCAATTAATAGAAGAACAGGTTTACTATGGCTTTTATGTAAATCAAGTAATGATATAGGCCAATAAGAAATAACTTCAGTTTCCATATGGTTTGCTGTTTTGGCACGCTGCAATTCGGATATCTTAGATTGAGAAATACCCACCATATACAACCATTCCTGACTATCTATGATGGGTAAAATAAACTGGTATGTATATTGATTATCTTGTCCTGACATTAGTGCATCTCTTTGTTTCCAGGCATCTTGCAAAGGTGTATTAGAGTAAGTTTTCTTAAATATGAGCTGTGGAATCTCAGTATAGGCTAACGAGTAGAGTGTAGGGTTATTTTGGTTTTTACGATGAACATCTGCTAAATCTGAAACGAGTGATTGACTCCGTTTACATACATATCGATCTAGCACTTTAATTTTATTTTGCATTCGTTTTACTAGAGACACATATAGGCTTGTGTCTGTAATAATAATGCCACAGTATTGTGTCATAATGGCTCCTTTCAATTATGCAGACTTAACTTGTTGCGATTCTTCAATGGCTCTACATTGTGCAGATACAGCACAATAGCCTTCACACTTTTTACCATGCCAAGTTTCACGTTGGTTACATTTCTTTGGTACAACACCGGTTTCTATCGCTTGTTGTAACCGTTTTGCTTTAGCTTCCATATATCGTTTTAACCAATGATTGCTAATAGGGTTAATGGGGATAAGATATAACGGTTTTGTAATACCTCGTTCAGAAGCAATGCGTAAGCCTGTATCACGACAAAGGGCCTGAATAACCATAGATGATACCGTATAGTTTTCTTCTTCTAACAGCAATCGGTAGTAGTTTAATTGCAAAGCCCAGTCTAATACATGACGTACACCATCGGTGAATAATTCTTTTCGTGTTTTAGGTTGGCCTTTCTTCAAACCTGTTTTGTATACTTCACCAGTTTCTACATCTTTTTTGTAGTATCCTAACGCTCTCATTAACTTATAGGAACTGGTAATTTTTAAGTCACCCAGTGTGGTATCCGTATTGGATAACACTTGCCCATATAAATCAAGCTGTCCTGTTGTGGTGGTATTCTTTAAACGCTCTTCTGAAAGCATATTGCCACTGGTATGACGCTCTGTAATGGTATGCACAGCTGAACCATGTAAAGCATATAGCTGCTTTTGTGGATCTACGGCATATTCAGTAATCTTTTTGAGATATAATTCCCGAGTGCCACTTAGTAATTCAGTAACAGAAGGCTTAGTTAAATTGCGTTCTAATGATGAAGCTACCGCACGTAAAGTTGGTAGAAACATACATCTCGTACCTTGTGGGCATCGTAATAGGCATTCATACATATTAATTTCATCCCCGTTGGGGCAAATGAATCGTTTAGCTGGCATAATATTCTCCTTATAATTGACCACATTCACTCATACTATGAAATTCACCATGTCCAATGATGATATGGTCTAATACTGGGATATCAAAGAGTCTACCCGCTTCTACGATTCGTTTTGTGCTGCGAATATCTGTATCACTTGGATGAGAGTCACCAGAAGGATGGTTATGGACGATAACAATCGCACAAGCTTTTAAACGAACGGCAGAAGAAAAAATGCATTTGATATCAAGAGCAGCACTAGTTACATCACCGATAGAAATATCCTCTGATTTAATCAAATGATTTCTAGCATTGAGGTATAGCACTCGTATGTGTTCGGTTTCAAAGTACTGCATATCAGACATAGCTTTATAAATATCAATAGGTCTACCCACATTGATAGGGGCTTTACGAGTTCTATTTTGCACATTCTTAATGATAGATTTAATGGCTCGTAATTTAGCAATGCCACGGTTACCCATACCAGGTGCATCATACCATTCAGATTCTTCTGCATGGAATAACGCATCATATGGATCGCCATAACGTTCAACTAACTCTTGTACGGATGCCTTTGGCAAAATTTCTGTTAACATAGCTTCAACTGTAGTATTCATAATAGATTCTCCTTGTATAGAAATAAATTATTTAGATTCATAACTGGAAATTTGACACCAATTATTAGTATTTAGCGATTTAATATGACGATTGATTTTAGAGCGAATCGCTTTAATACCGTCGAAGATATCAATATGTAGCGAAGGAAATGTCGACACTAAAAATCGCTGCAAAGTAGTTAAGTTAAGAAAATAGTTAATATCATAGGTTTCATCAATGTATAATTCAATCTTGAATCGAATAGGTAAGTATACATGTGATGTATCTGTATTAATATAGGTCAGTTCAGAGCGTTCTTCTGATACGTAATGTAATTTAATATCAGGGGACAAATACACTCTACAATATTCCATATCAATAGGGTGTGTATCACCTTCGCTTTCTGTATGAATATGTAGAATATATTCCTTTGTCTGATTGTGCTGATAGAGATCATAATCAATGATGATATGTTTTCGACTATCTGAAAGCATATTGGCTAACATACCCATACGAACAAGAGGCACATCTAAACGTTCGATTTGTTTTCTGCACGCCCACTGTAAGGATTCAAGCAATGGCTGTAATGCTGACTGTTGCTTACTAATAAATAGGAATGTGTTTTGGTAATATTTGATCATACAAATCCTCCCATAAAAAATACCCCTAGGTGTCAATGCACCTAGGGGTTAACCTTAAGGAATAGCTATATATGCTATCAATATTATAGTATATAATTGAAAACTTTGAAAATTTCAATGTAATAAATTTATAGTATATAAATGGTAGTTATTTTCTAAGTTATGCAATTTTAAAATAATGTTATGGAGAAAATAAGTGAATCTCTATAAATAATTGTAAATTTTTTTTTCCATAACGTGTTTTAATCTGCCGTAATGCCAATAATATAATTCCGATTTATGTTTCTCTATGAATATTTTTAACATTTTGAGTTCCTCTATAGAGTCTATTTTGTTTATTATTGTACGTAAAGCTTGATATAAATTTACTGAGGCTTCCATAAAAGCTGGATCCGGATCTAGAGGTACCTCTTTTAGGGAATCGTTATCTGTGTTAGATTCAATATGATTAAATTCTTCTTTAGACATAAATTATCTCCTTAATAGCTTTTAAATTGAAGTAGTATAGGTTGATAGTATAGCGATTAGATGATTATATACTAAAGGCACTTATAAGCCGTTATTCTTATCATATATTTTAATCTTATATAGTGTGCGTTAGTAAGGTTCTCTTTATGTTTCTCTAAGAGCAACTTTAACATCTTTAGTTCTTCTATAGAGTCTGCCTTTTTTATTAAAGTAATAAGAGATTTATATAGCTTTTCTGAGGATTCGTTAAAATAATTATCGTTGTTTGTGATTGAGTCTCTTGAGGACTCTTCATCTGTAATAACTTTAGTATGATAATATTCTTCTGTTGACATAAATAGACTCCTGCTTAATTGTTTGTCACTATAATTGTTATTAACTGTATTATAGCATTTATTATTACTCCTATATATAAATACATAAATATAAAGTTTCTGTGAATATTATTAATGACTGTTATGAATAAGGTAGGGATATTATGGGGTGATAGTGATAAATATTAGATTTTGTGTTCGATTACTGTTTTAATCTAGAATAATTAAAATCGATTCTTGTTAATGTAAAATGACGGTTGTAATTACACTATAATCAACATATCAATACTATTAAAGAAAGGAGACTTACGATGCTAATAGAAAAAAAGGTGCTTTATGTTGCAGAGGCAGCATCACTTCTTGGATGCTGCGCACAAGTAGTATATCAACTGATAGAAGCAGGTAAACTTCAAGCCTATAAAGAAGAAGGTAGGAAATGTTGGAGAATACCAGCAGAGGCTTTAGACCTTTATATAAAGAACTGCCAAGATAGATTTGCTTCAAAGTAAATAAAATAATAGGTTTAATATCATATTTTATCGTACGTTATTGTTCAATATTATAAATTTTTTGTTGTTAAGTTTGATTTATAAGAACTTTGTAACATAGAAGTAATACATATAACGAAGGAGGCTTTAAATATGTTATTAAATCAAGAAAATGACATTTTAACAGTTGATGATCTATGTGAAGTCTTACGAATTGGTAAAAATGCTGCTTACAAGTTAATCAACTCTGGTAAAATAAAATGTTATCGTATGAATCGAGTCTGGAAAATACCCAAAGTTAGTGTGATTGAGTATATTGATTGTGAACGTAATAATTATAATAGCCAACTCCCTAGGGGCTAGTGCCCCTAGGGAGATTCTTTTTGTTGATTATAGTATAATATTCGATAGGTATATGATGGAGGATATTAGGATGATTGATATTATAGATAAAAATCTTAGTGGATATCGCTTTATAGATTTATTTGCTGGATTGGGTGGGTTTCGTTTAGCATTAGAGTCTTTAGGTGCAGAGTGTGTATATTCTAGTGAATGGGATCATTTTGCACAAGAGGTATATGCACAAAATTTTGGTGAGGTTCCGATGGGTGATATTACCCAAATTGATGAATCGAGCATACCCGAACATGATATTTTATGTGCTGGATTTCCGTGCCAAGCATTTTCTATTAGTGGTAAACAATTGGGGTTTGAAGATAGTAGGGGAACATTGTTTTTTGACGTAGCGAGAATAGTAAAACTACATCAACCTAGCGTTGTATTTATGGAAAATGTAAAAAATTTTGCATCTCATGATAAAGGTAATACTTTAGCTGTTGTAAAGAGAACTATGGAAGAGTTAGGCTATACTTTTTTTTATAAGGTGCTAAACTCTCTGGATTATGGTGTTCCTCAAAAAAGGGAAAGAATATATATGGTTTGTTTTAGAGCCGATTTGAATGTAAAACAGTTTGACTTTCCAAAAGGGTTCCCCTTAAATCATTTTGTTGAAGATTTTCTTTTACCAGCACATGAGGTTGAAGATTTAGTAGTTGTAAGGGATGATCTATCTTTGGTGGAAAGTTTACCAAGTAATAATGAGACAAAATCTTTACGCATTGGTACTGTTGGCAAGGGGGGGCAAGGAGAACGTATTTATAGTCCAAAAGGTATTGCGATTACTTTATCAGCCCATGGAGGAGGTGCTTTTGCCAAGACTGGGGGATACCTTATTGATGGGAAAACTCGACGATTACATCCACGAGAATGTGCTCGTATAATGGGGTTTCCAGATACTTATATTATTCATAAGAATAGAAATCAAGCATATAAACAATTTGGAAATTCTGTTGTTATAAATGTATTGCAATATATAGCTCAAGCTATAGGGCAAAGATTAAGATTAGCTAAAGCTGATGAAGTGGTAGGAGTATAGTGTGCAAATAAAGACATTTTTTGATTTTTGCTCTGGCATAGGTGGTGGCCGTCAGGGGCTTGAGTGGGCAGGACTAAGATGTGTAGGAGCATCGGATACAAGTTATTTATCTAATAAGACCTATGAATTGCTATTTAATATTAGCAAAGATCATCAATATGGTAACCTTCGAAAGTTGATAGGTAAAAATTTACCAAAGTTTGATGTTATGATTGCAGGATTTCCTTGTCAGTCTTTTTCTGTAATTGGAAGACAAACAGGAACTAATGATCGTAGAGGTCAATTGATATATGATATAGTAGATCTTATAAAAGAAAATAGACCTAAAGCTGTTATACTGGAAAATGTTAAAGGGCTTATCAGTCATGATAAAGGGAAGACATTTAACGATATATTATTTCAGATAAAATCAGTTGGTTATGATGTAGACTATAGAGTTTTGAATTCTTTAGACTATGGTGTACCCCATATGAGGCAACGAGTTTACATAATTGCTGTTAATCGTGATTTAGATATAGATTTTACAAAGTTTATTTGGCCAGAGCCTCAAAAACGTGTTAGGTTAAGGCGCTACTTACAACCGAACGATAATAGAATGTCTGATGAAGATTATGAATGGTTTACTGAGCGTTATCTTTTTAATGATGAGAATAAAGGCAAGTATATTCTTGAGGAATTGTTACGACAACAATATCTAATTATAGATACCAGAATGTCTGATCTTCGATTATATAAAAATAGAGTGCCAACTTTAAGAGCTCATAGGGATGGTATTTATTATGTATATAATCGTGAGTTATATTATTTAACTGGAGCAGAGGCTTTACGGTTACAGGGGTTTACTTATCACCGAATTAATAAAGTAAAAGATAAGGTTAGTAATCGTCATTTGCTAAAACAAGCAGGTAATGCAATGACTGCTACAGTAATAAAAGCATTAGGGGAATCATTAAAACGCTTATAGGGAGGACGTTTAAAATGACTTGGCAGGAATTTGAAAAATTTTGTCTTAATTATCTAACTCGTATTTTTGGAGAGTATTTTTCTTCAAGAGGGGGCTCTGATTCTACTCATAGTGATATTGAGTATGATGATGAACGTATTAACTTTGCTATAGAATGTAAAATGCCTCATTCACAATCTGGTCAGTTTGTGTTGATACCAAATGATGAATATAAAATTTTTGATTTTTCTAAAAAAAATAAGACATCAAGGGCACTTGATGGGACTGAGGAGATTATAACTTATGTGAATGAGCATTTTGATGAGTTTTCTTCGCCAGGTACAAAAGGTGTAGATCTACAAATGGATTCAAATATCTATGAGCGATGGATTAAGGCGATGTATAGACAAAAGAATGTCGAGTACATTATTACATCGATAAATAAAAATATTTGCGATGAAAATATTATTATTTTTCCGTTAGATAAAATTGGAGAGTATTTTGATATTTCATGTAAATATCGTATTAAGAAAAGTGGCTCAAGAGGAATTGGCAAGAAGAAGTATAAAGATGCTTGTAAAATCTTAAAGCAAAGAGGGATTGAGTTTGTTGAAGTAGATGGTTATCAGATTTATATGGAGAAAAAGCTAACGAATAGTATTTATGTTGGAGAAGAAGGCAAGTATAAATTTAATCTTAATACTTGTAAGCCAGATTTTACATACATGATAAGAGTACTATCGAATACTTTTAATGCAAATATTATTTTTTCTCTGAAGATAAAAGATGGAGTCACTCAAGATTTAGCTGTTTTAGAAACATTTAAAAATCTAATCTCAGCAGACTAGCTTCATATCTATTACAAAATAATAAGTGTGAACAGATGCTCCGTGCAAGTATAAAAAAATAACGTAATTATGCTTGCATATATACTTGCAAACATATATAAATGCTAGTGAACCTAGATAAATACTGGCTTTGGCTACACACTTCTAAGCCGTGGGTCGGGGGTTCGAATCCCTCCTGGATCACCAAAGAAATAAGCGGATAGCTCGTAATGAGCTATCCGCTTTTGATAGGTTTATAGGAGTATTCAATATGGATATAAATAGTATGATTCCGATTGTTCAGGCACTCTCACCTGCTACCCCAATTGTAACGGTATTGGCGAAAGGAATTTTTGCTACTATTTTTTGTAGGAAAAATACAGAAGCTATTGAGTTTGAAAAACTAAAAATTGCTAAGCTTGGTGAAATGGCACAAACGTTGCTAGATAATAAGCTAATTACATATACTGAGTTTTATAAAGCATCAAATTTTGAGAGGATTGCAGTAATAGCTGATAAATATATCTCAGATAAACCTACAGAAGATACTATTCATAAATTTGATTTTGATTGGTTTATTAAATTTTATGACGCAGTCGGTACTGTTAGTAATGAAGAGATGCAAGAGATTTGGGCTAAGCTATTAGCTAGTGAAATTAATGAGCCTAAATCTATATCATATAAGACTATAGAGCTATTAAAAAATATGTCATCAAAAGAAGCACGTTTACTGGAAAAATTATTGAATAAAAGCATATTAATACGTAATAATTGTTTTATTCCTAGGGATGAAGATTTTTTAAAGCATAATGATATTAAATATGAAGATTTGTTGTTGCTAGAGGATTATGGTTTGTTGAAGATACCTCAAGGATTAACTATGTCAATTCAAATATTGGTTGATGAGACGGTTAATTTATGTATGTCTAATCAACATACGCTTCAAGTGAAAAATATAGGGGAAAAAGAACAAACACTAAAGATTGAATTTTACCCATTTACTGTATTTGCTTATCAATTATTATTAATAATTGGCTCTTTAACAAATGATAAGATCTTATATTCATTTAAAGAAGTTTTAGAAAAGAATCATAATGAATTAGAAATTAAAATTGTACCTACTGTGACTGTTGAGGTAAAATAATTCTCAATTAAAAATTTGAAATATTGAATTATTAAATTAGATTTTAGATTACACATTTAGTTATTATGATTTTATAATAATATGAATATATATGATGGCTTTTGATAGTTGCTTTGGCAACTTTAACAAAAAAGAATTTTAAATTAAATTACACCCCAAAAATTATGTCTAATTTTTGGGGTGTAATTTATATTATCTTCTCTCTTTAGAAATATTTAAGCCGTGCACTAATTTTTAAAACTTTGTGTGTAGTTTGAGGTTCGTTAATTTACATTTATTTCTATAGTATTCTTTCGCAACCATTGTACTAATTCAGTGTTTGTCATTTTTCCCGCTGCCACATCGATAATTAGATCTTCAACTTCTTGTTGTGTAGCTGTAATATCAAATCCATTGATAATGAGATATACATACATGCTGTGTAGTGCAGTTCGCTTATTGCCATCTGTAAAAGGATGATTTTTGGCGATGCCATAAC
>OGHZ01000784.1_pt1 | contig 18192 bp, 12 predicted proteins | sample 1571661 | NCBI WGS metagenome assembly OGHZ01 (sample SAMEA2582040, study PRJEB24529) | metagenome | biome: Human gut stool | place: China | collected 2011 | reverse complement strand
ATCCGGCCGTTTCTTCTAGAGTGCATATCGGTGACAGACGGTCAGTTGGCATCAAATCTCGGAGTAGTGGAGCTTACCATGGCGTTGCATCTGTGCTTTGATCTGCCGAAGGATAAGATAGTGTGGGATGTAGGGCATCAGTCGTACACACACAAGATACTCACAGGCAGAAAGGATGGATTTTCATCGCTCAGACAGTATGGCGGAATGAGCGGCTTCCCAAAGGCGGATGAGAGCGACTGTGACTGTTTTAATACAGGACACAGCTCCACATCTATTTCAGCGGGGCTTGGACTTGCGACAGCCAGACAGGTGACCGGAGATGACTATCATGTGGTTTCTGTAATAGGAGACGGTGCACTGACGGGAGGTATGGCGTATGAGGCACTCAACAATGCTTCAAGCGTGAAAGGCAATTTCATTATAGTGCTAAACGACAACAATATGTCGATTTCAGAGAACGTCGGAGGCATAAGCCAGTATCTTTCAGGCTTTCGAACAGCGGATGCATACAGGGATTTAAAGAATAATGTCATGAATTCCCTAAACCATATACCAATCTACGGAGAGCGTATGGTAAAGCATATCAGGAATACAAAGAGCAGCATAAAGCAGCTTTTTATTCCGGGTATGTTCTTTGAGGAGATGGGCATTATCTATTTGGGACCTGTGGATGGCAGTGATATAAAGGAAATGTGCCGTGTGTTTGATGAGGCAAAGCGTGTGGATGGTCCGGTGCTTGTGCATGTGCTCACGAAAAAGGGAGCAGGCTATGGCCCGGCAGAGCGTTATCCTTCCAGATTTCACGGGGCAGAGCCATTTGTTATAGAGACAGGGCTTCCAAAGAATAAGCGCACGAAGGCCAATTACACAGATGTCTTCTCAACAGTCATGAAGAAGCTGGGCGAGAGAAATCCAAAGGTAGTTGCGATAACGGCTGCCATGGCTGATGGAACAGGGCTTCGCAGATTCCACCGCAATTTCCCGGATAGATTTTTTGATGTGGGAATAGCCGAGGCACATGCCACGACCTTTGCGGCAGGGCTTGCAAAGGCAGGACTTATCCCGGTATTTGCGGTGTACTCGTCATTTTTACAAAGGGCGTTTGACCAGATACTTCACGATGTGTGCATACAGAATCTGCATGTCATCTTTGCAATCGACAGGGCAGGGCTTGTAGGCAGTGACGGAGAGACACATCAGGGAATATTTGACATATCATATCTGTCGGTCATCCCGAATATGACAATCATGGCTCCGAAGAATAAGTGGGAGCTGTCTGATATGATGAAGTTTGCAGTGGCATATGACGGTCCGATTGCACTCAGATATCCAAGAGGGGCAGCCTATGACGGCCTTAAGGAAATCAGACAGCCGATAGAGCTTGCAAAGAGTGAGCTGATCAGAAAAGGAAGCACGGTGGCTATCATGGCACTTGGCAGTATGGTAAAGACTGCCGTTGATGTGGTAAAGCTGCTTGAGGCAGAGGGAATCTCTGCTACACTTATCAATGCGCGTTTTGCAATGCCTTTTGATAAGGAAGCAATTAAGGAACTGCCGGCTGAACACAGTCTGCTTGTAACTATGGAGGAAAACGTGCAAAGCGGAGGTTTTGGTGAGCATGTGACGGAGTATGTCAAGACTAATGGCATAGCTCTTGAGGTGTTGACAGTTGCACTTCCTGACTGCTATGTGGAGCATGGCAATGTCGAGGTGCTCAAAAAGGAGCTGCATGTGGATGCCGAATCGGTGGCTAAGCGTATAATAGCAGCATTATAGATAGAGGTAACATACAGTATGAAAGAAAGATTAGACGTATTACTTGTAAACAGAGGCCTTGCACCATCACGGGAAAAAGCAAAGACCATGATTATGGAGGGCAATGTTTTTGTAAATAACAACCGTGAGGATAAGGCGGGAAGCACATTTCCTGATGACTGCAATATTGAGATTCATGGAAAGACACTGCAGTATGTGAGCCGTGGAGGGCTAAAGCTTGAAAAGGCTATGAAGCACTTTGATATCACGATGGATGGCAAGGTGTGCATGGATATAGGTGCTTCAACAGGCGGTTTTACAGACTGTATGCTTCAAAATGGTGCTAAAAAGGTGTATGCTGTGGATGTCGGATATGGCCAGTTTGCATGGAAGCTGCGTCAGGATGAGCGCGTGGTGTGCATGGAAAAGACCAATATCAGGTATGTGACGCCCAATGACATAGATGATGAGCTGGATTTTGCATCGGTTGATGTGTCATTCATATCACTTACCAAGGTGTTAGGTCCTGCAAGAGCACTGTTAAAGGACGGTGGCGAGATGGTTTGTCTTATCAAGCCACAGTTTGAGGCAGGCAGGGAAAAGGTAGGTAAAAAGGGCGTTGTCCGTGACAAGAGCGTGCATGAGGAGGTAGTGAACAATATCATATCCTTTGCACTTTCAAATGGATTTAGCGTGTTAGACCTTGAGTATTCGCCAATCAAGGGGCCGGAGGGCAATATAGAGTACCTCGTACATATCAAAAAGACAGATGATCCTATAAAGGAGGAATCAGTGGATATTCATAGTGTGGTCGAGGCCGCGCATGGAGAGCTGGACAGGAAATAGACTATGAAACATTTTGTTGTGATAGCAAATGCCTATAAGGACAGGGATTTTGCACTTACAAATAAAATAGTGGCATACATAGAGCAAAAGGGCGGCACGGCAAAGGGTCTTATGAGCAATGTCGAGGCTATATCCGATAACGAGTTTGAGATTGAGGATATACCACAGGATACGCAGTGTATTCATCGCCGTAAGGACGAGATCTACACACGCTGTATGGAGACACTTGAGATTCCGCTTATGGGAGTGAATCTCGGCACACTCGGCTATCTGTGTGAGGTGGAGGAAGCTACGGTATTTGACGCTATCGATTCGCTCATGGCTGATAAATACATGACAGAGGACCGTATTATGCTCACAGGGCATAAAAGAGGCAGTGAGACCTCTAGAGTTGCATTAAATGATATAGTCATCCATAGAAAGGGAAATTTGCAGATATTAAGCCTCAATGTGTATGTAAACGGTGAGTTTTTAAACAATTACCATGCCGACGGCATCATCGTTGCGACTCCAACGGGCTCTACAGGCTACAGTATGTCGGCGGGAGGTCCGATTGTGGATCCGAAGGGCGATATGATACTGCTCACACCGAACAATGCTCACAATCTTACGTCAAAGAGCATTGTGCTTTCGGGCGATGATGAGATAGAGATAGAGATTCTAAGCCGCAGGGAGCAAAACGATGAGATGGCGTGTGTCAGCTATGATGGCGACACCACGGCAGAGCTGGCTGTGGGAGACCGTTTTGTTATTTCAAAGGCAGCCAATCATACAAAGATTTGCAAGCTTCACCAGAGAAGCTTTTTGGAGATACTCCGCAAAAAGATGGGAAATTATTCATAACACAGATAAGGATTGTTATAATGAATAGTTACAAATAATATTTATGAGGTGGCAGGACATGAAAACAAACAGACAATCCAAGATAATTGAGATAATCCAAAAGAATGAGGTAGAGACGCAGGATGAGCTGTCTGCGCTTCTTGAAAAAGATGGTTTTCGCGTGACTCAGGCCACAGTATCCAGGGATATCAGGGAGCTTAAGCTCACAAAGATTCCTACCGCAGGCGGCAGACAGAAATACGCCGTGATAACGGATGCACCTGAGAACCTTTCCAAAAAATACGAAAGAGTACTCAGAGAGGGCTTTTTGTCAATGGATATGGCACAGAATATCCTCGTTATAAAGACTGTATCGGGAATGGCAAGCGCTGTCTGTGCTGCAATAGATGCCATGAAGATGAGAGAAATCGTCGGTTCGATTGCAGGAGATGACACAATCATGTGTGCAATCCGGACTGTTGATGATACATATGCGGTGATGAAAAAAATCCGCAGAATTGTGGAATAATGTTACATGAATATCAGATTATAGTTGAACTGTAACAGAAAATAACATATATCGTCATGCCTGGGAGAGGAAGGAGAAAATATGTTACAAAATCTACATGTAAAGAATCTGGCACTCATAGATGAGTGTGAGGTTGAGTTTTCCGACGGACTAAATATACTGTCGGGAGAGACCGGAGCAGGAAAATCAATCATCATAGGCTCTATCAATCTGGCACTTGGTGAAAAAGTGCAAAAGGAGATGCTAAGAGACAATGAAAAGCCTGCTTTTGTAGAGCTGATTTTTTCAGTTGAAGATCCAAAGATTATAGAGGCTTTAAGGGAGCTTGATGTGGAGGTCGAGGACGGATGCGTGATTTTAAGCCGTAAAATCACACAGTCGCGCGCAGTCGGCAGGGTAAACGGTGAGGCTGTATCTGTTTCGCGGATGAAGGAAATAGCCTCATATCTCATAGATATCCACGGTCAGCATGAGCACCAGTCACTTTTATCAAAGAAAAAACACCTTGATATACTTGATGAGTATGCAAAGCAGTCGCTTGGAGATAAAAAGCAGCAGCTTTCAGTCACATACAAAGCATATAGGGCGCTTAAGGATGAGTATGAAAAGTCAAATATCGACAATGAGGAAAGAAGCCGTGAGCTGTCATTCCTTGAGTACGAGGTGAAGGAGATAGAAGAAGCTTCCCTTGTGCCGGGGGAGGATGAGGAGCTTGAGGCGCAGTTTAGGAAGTTTTCAAACGGAAAGAAAATCATGGAGGGCGTAAATGCTGCATACTCTGCCACAGGAGGCGAGATGGAGAGTGCCTCAGAGCTTATTGGCAGGGCGGTAAGAGAGCTGTCGCAGGTATCAGGCTATGATACGGATGTGGAAGCTCTGGAGAGTCAGCTGTCAGAGATAGACAGTCTGCTTTCTGATTTTAATCACGAGATATCAGGGTATATTTCACAGGCTGAGTTTGACGAGGAGACCTTCTATGAGACACAAAAGCGTCTGGATGAGATAAATCATCTAAAGAGCAAATACGGCAACTCAATTGACGATATACTGATAGCACTCAATGAAAAGAGGGAGCGTATCAGTGTCCTGAATGATTATGATTCTTATTTACAGAAATTAGAGCAGCAGCTTGCGAAAAAGGAAAAGGAGCTGGCACAGATATCGGATGAGGTATCAGAAATCAGACAAGGGAGTGCTGTAAAGCTTGTGTCAGAAATTAAATCAGCACTTAATGATTTGAATTTTCTCGATGTACAGTTTGATATGCACTTTGACAGACTTGCGGACTATACAGCAAACGGCATCGATGCGCCGGAGTTTCTCATATCAACTAACCCCGGAGAGCCACTTAAGCCGCTCGGCAGGGTAGCATCGGGAGGAGAGCTGTCGCGTATCATGCTCGGCATCAAGACAATCATGGCAGAAAATGATCACATCGAGTCACTTATTTTCGATGAGATTGATTCTGGAATCAGTGGACGTACAGCTCAGATGGTCTCTGAGAAGATGAATGAGCTTGGCCGCAACCATCAGATTATATGTATCACACATCTGCCACAGATAGCAGCTATGGCAGATGCACATTTCCTTATTGAAAAAGCAGTCGAGAACAAATCCACGGTTTCAAGGATTCGAAGACTAACTGACAATGACAGCGTGGCTGAGCTTGCCAGAATGCTCGGCGGTGCAAAAATCACAGATACCGTGATGGAGAGCGCGCGAGAGATGAAAGAGCTTGCCATGGAGAAAAAAATCTGACATTATCAGTTTACGGCGCGGTTGATTACACGTATATCACCGGTGGTCAGCCGTACGTTTCCGTTTGTGATGATTACCTGCCCATTTCTTTGGATCATTATTATAATCTCATTGTGTTTTTTTGATATTTCAGACAGCAGTTTATTGTTATATCTGCTGTCTTTTTCTATTATTTTTTCCACCAGTTTTATACCATGCACCTCATCAGGTGTGATGGCACTCAGCACGAGCACATCGTTTTGAAGTATTATTGTTTCGCCGTCAGGTATTATATTCTGCTCACCTCTTCGTATAAGCACAATCAGTGTCTCCGGCGGCAGCGTCAGATCCTTTAGCTTGTGGCCACACCACAGATGATTTTCCGGTATGGTAAGCTGTATGAACTGGATATCTGCTTCCTCGGAGTAATCATTGAAGGTCTTCATTACATCGGCTGTTTTATCAAGCATGTCAAGCTTTCGTGATATCCATGGAAGCATTGAGCCTTGAAGCAGTATTGAAAAAAGTACTATCATAAATATTATGTGGAAGGTGTCGAGGTCATCATTGGTGGCGGTATATGCCATGATGGAAAACACTATGGATGCAGCTCCTCTTAAGCCGGACCATGAGACAAGCAGCTGTTGTTTTATTTTGCTGCGAAATGGTGTGAGCACAAGTGCTACAGAAAGAGGCCTTGCCACAAAGGTAAGCCATATAAATATTAAAAGCGCAGGTACTATGCATGAGTCCCGTTATGCCATCAAAGAAATTTACCAGATTCTTTTTATTTTCTATTTCAGTGTTTCCGAGTATGATGCCGACAATATAGGCGCTTAAGAAGCCGTTTCCGTCAAAGTAAGCAGGCAGGGCAAATGATATCAGTGCTATTCCCACCATGAAAATCGCATCAAACCCCGCGCTTTTGAAGCGTATATATCGAAGGAGTATGATGGAAAGCTTTGCAATCAAGGCACCGAAGATTATGCCGAAGGCAAGCTGCTTTACTATGAGTATGGCAATATTTCCAGGGCTTGCGTTGCCATGGGATATGGCTATAAAAGCAACGGTGAGCATATAGGCACATGGGTCATTACTACCGCTTTCTACCTCGAGAAGAGAGGCTGTATTATATTTCAGGTTCAGCTTTTTTGAACGGAGAATGGAGAAAACGCTCGCCGCATCGGTTGATGAAATAAGCGCACCAAGGAGAAAGCTTATTTCCCAGCTCATATTAAGGGCAAAGTGACAGAACAGCCCTGTGAGAAAGCATGTAATAATAACACCGATGGTGGACAAGAGCACAGCCTTAACGGCAACAGCCTTTGCACGCTGCCAGTTGGTGCCAAAGCCGCCATAGAACATGATAAAAATCAGCGCGGTAGAGCATATCTGTTCGGCGAACGCGTAATTGTCGAAATCTATCTTCATTATTCCGTCAGAGCCAAAAAGCATGCCGAGCACGATAAAGGCTAAAAGTGCCGGAATGCCTATGCGGTTGGAGACACGATTTAGCAGGATACATAAGAAGATTACTATGGATGTGATGAGCAGGTATGTATTCATGGAATCCCTCCTTTATTAAATGGTGATTTAAGAATTATAAAGCTATTACAATATTTATTTGTAACTGACAACGTGGGAATTATATGTGAAATCTATAATAATCATATAAATATATCGAAATTATATAGGAAAACACCTAAACTGTCAAATTATACCGGCTTTTGCTCAAAATAATTTGGAATAGTTAGAATGAGATAATAAGATATTAAAAGAATAAAAGGAAAATGACAGGAGCATACTAATCCAAATGGAGGTAATAGTATGCGGAAGTTTTTTGGAAAATTTGTGAGTGTCACGCTGGCTGCAGTAGTGATAGCTATGTTTGCACTAAGCAGTGATGATAAGTGGTGCAGCAGGGTAGATAAGGCATTTGATGAAAGTGCATTAGGAAGTTTTTTAAATGAATCAAAGGCCGGATATGGAAGATATGCGACAGGGCTTCCAGGACAGGCGGCCAGTGTATTGGCTGATTCGGGCGAGAATGGTGAAAATGGTGAAAACGGCGGAAACGGCGGAAACGGTGAAAACAGCGGAAACGAACAAGACATAGGACAGACAGCAGATACAGCATCAACTCACAGAGCTACTGACAGAGATTATGAAGAGACAGATAAAATAAGTGATGGAATAAGAGTTGAGGGCGTATATGCCTGTGGCAGGCTGACCGGTATATATGAGCAGACAGAGGGCGTGCTTGTAGTGAATACGACGGAGGTGACAGACGAGGATGGCAAAAAAGTCAATCCGGCAGATAAAAGGGTGCAGTGCGGTGATTATATCCTATCTGTCAATGGGCGCACTGTGGCAGACAAGGAGGAGCTTTCTGAAGCAGTGAATGATATCATGAAGGAATATGATGAAAGTGGTACAGTAGAAAGTCAGAAAGAAATAATAAATGAAAATAAGAGCGATAGCGATGAAATTAAATCAGAAATTAATAAAAGAATGGTAAAAATAAAATTTCTTAGAGGCGGTAAAGAAATGTCAGCGGATATCACACCTGTGAGGATGGATGATGGCAGATACTATATGGGAATATGGGTGAAGGACGATCTGGCAGGAATCGGTACTATCACTTATTATACAAAGGACGGCCGTTTTGGAGCGTTGGGGCATGGAATAGGAGACGGAACCCAAAGCGGCAATCTCTTGTATGCAAACAGTGGTGATTTGTACAGTATGAAGCTTACCAAAATCAAAAAGGGAAAATCCGGCGCGCCGGGCGAGATAGGCGGAGTGGTATATTTTGGCAAAAAAAGCCATATAGGCACACTTGACTGCAATAGTAATCTGGGAATTTACGGACAGCTTGACAGCGATGAATTGTCGGAATATGCCGCAGAGGATACGTATTATCCGGTCGCCGGCAAGGATGAGATACACACAGGCAGTGCACAGATGATATCGGAAATATCAGGAAAACTGGAAAAATATAATCTGGAAATAACAAATATAGACAAAAAAGCGACAGATACAAACAAGGGAATGGAGCTTAAGGTGACAGACGACAGGCTGATAGAGCTCTCCGGTGGAATAGTGCAGGGCACATCCGGAAGCCCAATCATACAGGATGGCAAAATAATAGGAGCAGTCACCCATGTGTTTGTCGATGATCCGACCGGAGGCTACGGCATCTGCATTGATGAGATGCTGTAATTACTGCTCCATTCTGTGAAGCTCCGGCAGTACTGTACTAAGCATGGTTACAAAGCAGATGCTTCCGCCAATCACGTTTGATACAGGTTCTGCCATAAACACACCATCGGTTCCCATACCAAAGGAGTATGGCAGAATATATGTCAGCGGTACAACGATGAACACCTTGCGAAGCAGGGAGAAAAATATAGCCCGCTTCTTTTTGTTAAGTGATTTAAAGGTAGTCTGTCCGATGTACTGCAGATCCATAAATATGAATGCCGCAAAGTAGATATTTAAAGCCTTCACCGCATCATCCATGAGGGTGGCATCGGAACTGAAAATAGTAATCAGGGCATGAGGAGCAAGTATGATCACACTCCACATGACAGCTGTATATAGAAGCACGAGCAGTCCCATAGTGAAAATAGATTTTCTCACCCGGGCAGGTCTTCTGGCGCCATAGTTGTAGCTTAAAACAGGAGATGCCCCCTCCACAATTGCATAAATTGGAGTCTCGACCATCTGCCTGATGCTTGATACGATGGTCATTACCGATATGTACAAATCACCTCCGGTCACTGAAAGCACGTTGTTGCAGCATATAGACACCAGACTGTTGGTGAGCTGCATGACACAGCCGGAGGTTCCAAGGCTTATGATATCCTTTGCATAGCGCGTATTTTCACTGAATTCAGAGAGTGTCATAAGGCGCACCTTAAGCTCAGCCTTTTTCCTAAGAAAGTGAAGCACATAGAGAGCAGACAGTATTTGTGAGATGACCGTAGCAATAGCTGCTCCTTTGATACCGAAATTAAATCCAAATATAAAAAGCGGGTCCAAAACCAGATTGGCAACGGCTCCGATTGCTACAGACAGCATGCCGGTAGTGGAGTAGCCCTGAGCGTTGATAAAGGGATTCATGCCGGTTGAAATCATGGATGGGAGTGTTCCTATCAAATAAATGAGCAGGTATGGCAGAGCATATTTGAGAGCATTTTCAGATGCGCCAAACACGATTAAAAGAGGCTTTGCAAAAATCATGCACAAAGCTGTAAAAATGACTGCGAATGTGCAGACCATTGTAAAGCTCGTATTCATTATGGTATTGGCGGCTCTGTCATCACTCATGCCTCTTTTTATTGAAAAAAGCGGAGCACCACCGCTTCCAAAGAGATTGGAGAAAGCGATTGTCAGCATTATAATAGGAAAGCAAAGCCCCACAGCACCGAGTGCAGTGGTTCCCATATCAGGTATGCGGGCAATGTATATGCGGTCTACTATATTGTACAACAGGCTTAGAATCTGGGCTGCCAGCATGGGCAGAGCAGCCTGCAATATATTTTTCTTTATTGAATCATTATCAAAATCTATTTTTTTCATTGTGAAACCTCTTTTTGATTTGCTTCGCCCATTATATCACCTCATCTAAAAAAATCAAATGCTCAGCAAGTCTTGATATAGATTTTATTTATGACAAACTAAAAGAAAAATATATTTTACAATGACAAAAAACTACAGTAATATATGGAATATAAAAATTACAAATTATTGAATAACCATATATACCGGAGGATAACATGAAGATTACACAGATACATACAAACAAACCACAGTCGCTCTCCTTTGAGATATTTCCACCTAAGAAGGAGGAAGACTTCAAAAATATAGACGAGATGCTTGAGATACTCTGTGATTGTCATCCTGAGTACATCAGCGTGACATTTGGCGCAGGCGGCAGCTCAAACAATAACAAGACTATCGAGATTGCGAAGAAAATCAAGAACCGGTACAATGTGGAGCCGGTCGTACACCTTACATGTCTGTGCTATAACAAGGCAGAGATAGATGAGTTCACCAGACAGCTTTCATATGAGGGCATCGAGAATATCCTCGCTTTAAGAGGAGACAGAAATCCAAATGTGCCTGCAAAGGAGGATTTTCTCCATGCAAGCGATTTGATTAAATACATAAAGGACACCACAGGTGATCAGTTCTGTATCGCAGGTGCGTGCTACCCGGACATCCATCCGGAGGCAGCTGATAAGGTAGATGATATTAAGAATCTTAAGAAAAAGGTTGATGCAGGAGCAGAGCTGCTTTTATCTCAGCTCTTCTTTGACAATGATACCTTCTTCAATTTTGCTGAGGACTGCAGGCTTGCAGGTATCAATGTGCCTGTTATCCCGGGCATCATGCCTTGTATCAATGCGGCTCAGATTCAGAGAATGGTTACAATGTGCGGGGCAAAGTTCCCGGAGAAGTTCCAGAAGATTGTGCACAGATACGGAGACAACAAGGCGGCACTTTTTGATGCCTGAATGTCTTACTGCGAGAGCCAGATAATTGAGCTTTTAGCTAATGATGTGGAGGGAATTCATCTTTACACCATGAACAATGTGAGAGTTGCAAAGCGTTTAACAGAAGGCATTAAAAACCTTATTTAGGACGTTTATATAATAGTACGGAACGCAAGCCCCGGGTATCACGGGCGCACACGTACTCCAGTCGTCGCTACGCTGCGTGGCTAAGATACTGTACGAAATTATGCTTGATGGGTTTCTATGCTTGACGAAACCGTCGAAACGCGCCTTCCGTGGCGCGGTTCTCCTCGCCCCTGCGTCCATGCAGGGGCGTTTCTGCGTCTTGTGGGCATAATTTCTACAGTATCTAAGCCGCTTTGCTATGCGCTCCGGCGGGAGTACGTGTGCGCCCGCGGTACCCGGGGCTTACGTTCCTTACGCTGTGCCACCACACGTACTGTAAATTCGAATAAAAAATATCAACCATTGCAAAATGTACATCAGATGATTATAATGGGTATATTAGATTTGTAAATGGAAACAATGTCCATATTAAATCGAAATTAGATTATATAATATATTAAGGAGACAGTATAAAATGAAAGAAAAATCAAGAAGCACTTTTTCCGGCAACATTGGGTTCGTTCTTGCGGCAGCCGGCAGTGCGGTAGGACTTGGAAATATATGGAGGTTTCCGTATCTGGCAGCAAAGGACGGAGGAGGACTTTTTCTGCTGGTGTATCTGATACTTGTTCTGACTTTTGGCTTTGCATTGCTTACCACTGAGATTGCAATAGGACGTAAGACCGGACAGGGACCACTCACAGCGTATGGTCTTATCAATCCAAAGGGCAAGTTTATCGGTGTGCTTGCGTGTATAGTACCGGCTATTATTCTGCCTTACTACTGTACTATAGGTGGATGGGTTTTAAAGTACTTTACACTTTTCATTACAGGAAGCGGCAAGAATGCGGTTGCGGATGGATATTTCACAGGCTTTATCACAGGTCAGTGGGCACCAATCATATTTGGAGTGGTTTATCTGCTTTTAACAGCAGCAATTGTCATTGGTGGAGTCAATAAAGGCATCGAGCGGTTCAGCAAGGTGCTTATGCCTATCCTTGTTGTGCTTATTTTTGCAATCGGAATTTTCTCACTGACGCTTCATTATAAGGATGCGTCGGGCACAGTAAGAAGTGGTCTTGAGGGACTTAAGATTTATGTGATTCCGGATTTCAAGGGGCTTACAATGCAAAAGCTTTTCACCGTATTTGTTGATGCGCTCGGTCAGCTTTTTTATTCAATCAGTGTAGCTATGGGAATCATGGTTGCATATGGTTCGTATGTCAAGAAGGAATCAAAGCTCATGGGCTCAATCAACCAGATCGAGATTTTTGATACACTTGTTGCATTCCTTGCAGGTCTTATGATCATTCCGGCAGTATATGTATTTATGGGCCGTGACGGCATGTCAGCAGGACCGGGGCTTATGTTTATATCACTGCCAAAGGTATTTAATGAAATGGGAATAGCAGGAGATATCGTTGGACTGATATTCTTTATGATAGTTGCATTCGCAGCAGTTACATCGTCTGTATCAATTATGGAGGCTATTGTATCGAGTCTTATAGATAGATTTCACTGGAGCCGCAGAAAAAGCGCAATTTTAGTCACGGTATATGCCCTGATTGCAGAGATAATAGTCTGCCTTGGCTACAATAAGCTTTATATGGAGGTTAAGCTTCCAAACGGCACAGTCGGACAGATACTTGATATAATGGACTATGTCAGCAACAATGTGCTCATGCCAATCGTGGCACTTGCCACATGTATCCTCGTTGGCTGGATAGTAAGTCCAAAGGTAATAATAGATGAGGTGACACGCGGAGGCAGCAAATTTACCAGAAAAGGACTTTATATAATCATGGTTAAATTTATTGCACCGGCATTCCTGCTTATACTGTTGCTGCAGGCACTCGGAATCGTTACTTTTTAGTATTAAAATAAATTTATTGTATATTTTATATAAATACCCTTGAAATACAGCCATCATAATGGTAGTATTTTACTAAATGATGAAAGAGGGGGAGCCACTATGGCTTTTAGACGAGAGAAAAAGCGTATCGGTGATATGCTTATAAATGAAAATGTAATTACTCAGGAGCAGCTGGAAAAGGCTCTGCCTATAGCCAAAGAAAAGCATAAGAAGATAGGAGAAACACTCATTGAGCTTGGGTTCACCAATGAGCTTGAGATAGCAAAGGCATTGTCGCAGCAGCTGGGACTTGAGCTTGTGAATGTGAGCGCACTTAACATACCTGAGGAGGTGCAAAGCCTCGTCAGTGAATCAGTGCTCAGAAAGCATGTCATGATACCATATGCCTTTGACCCAAATAATGCCAATATAGTGCATGTGGCCATGGCCGATCCTATGGATATGGTGGCGCTTGATGATTTTTCAATCGTTACAAATCTGCAGGCTGAGCCTGCGGTAGCGACAGAAAGAGATATACTTTTGACGCTCGACAAATATTATGGTGATACAGAAGCGATGAAGGCGGCTCAGGAGTATGCAAGGGAGAGAAAAGAGCGTGAGCAGAAAAATGCCGAGGCTGAGGAAGCTACCAGCAAGGATGTCAACAATTCACCGGTTGTTCTGCTTGTCAATTCTATTATTGAGCAGGCAGCCAGACTCAGGGCCTCAGATATACATATAGAGGCACTCGAAAATAAAGTCAGGGTGCGATACAGAATTGACGGTGCGCTTTATGAGAAGGCGGCATATAGTATACATCTGCTCTCTGCAATTATTACACGACTTAAAATTATAGGCGGTATGGATATTTCTGAGAAGCGTAAGCCGCAGGACGGCCGTATCACTATGGAGATAGATAAGACAGAGTATGATATCCGAGTATCAATCCTTCCGACAGTATTTGGTGAGAAGTGTGTTATGCGACTTGCGCAGAAAAAGGCACTTACAAGAGATAAAAAGGAGCTGGGATTTTCAGACGAAGAGCTTAAGGCCTTTAATCATATACTGATGAATACAAACGGTATCATACTTGTTACGGGACCTACAGGAAGTGGTAAGTCAACCACACTTTACACGGCACTTTCAGAGCTCAACAAGGATGATGTAAATATCATCACAGTTGAGGATCCGGTCGAGGCCAATATAGACGGAATCAACCAGGTACAGGTAAATAATAAGGCTGACCTGACATTTGCATCAGCACTTCGTTCCATTCTGCGACAGGATCCGGACATCATTATGATTGGTGAGATTCGAGATCAGGAGACAGCACAGATTGCAGTACAGGCGTCAATCACAGGACATCTTGTGGTCAGCACACTGCATACCAACAGCTCGGCAAGTACTATTTCACGACTGGAGGACATGGGAGTTGAAAGTTATCTGCTTGCGGATTCGGTAAAGGGAATCATTGCACAGCGACTTGTAAGAAGACTTTGTCCGGCATGTAAGAGAGAACATCTGCTGACAGAGGAGGAAAAGGCCTTTATGAATATACCGGCATTTCGTCCGGTAAAGATTTATGAGCCATGTGGCTGTGAAAAATGTGCCAATACAGGCTACAAGGGACGAATCGGTATATATGAGATAATGACCGTAACACCAAAGCTCAAGTCACTTATTTCAAAATGTGCTGATATAGAAGATATAAACAAGGCAGCATGTGATGAGGGCATGCATACACTTAGACAGAGTGCAGAGAAGCTTGTACTCGAAGGAGTTACTTCATTCCAGGAAATGTTAAAGACCACGTTTGAAAACTAAGGGGGAAAAGAAAATGCAGATAGTAGACATTTTAAAAGCAGCGCAGCAACAGAACTCATCGGATATACATATCGCACCGGGAAATCCGGTTATGCTTAGAATTGACGGAATGCTTGTACCGCAGGGAAATCAGGTTCTTACAAATGTTGAGACGGACAACCTGCTTTCTCCAATTGTCCCGCAGGAGCTTAAAGATGTGCTAAAGAAAAATGGAGAGCTTGATTTTGCTTTTTCGGTGGAGGGCTTTTCACGAGTCAGAGCCAATGTGTTCAGACAGAGAGGTTCATATGCAGCAGCACTTCGTATTCTCTCATATGACGTGCCTACACCACAGCAGCTTGGAATACCACAGTCGGTTGTAAATCTGACCACAAAGATGAGAGGACTTGTCCTCGTGACAGGAGCTACAGGAAGTGGTAAGTCGACTACGCTGGCAAGTCTTATAGATGTCATTGCAGCAAGAGATTCCAAAAATATAATCACGCTTGAAGATCCTATCGAGTACCTGCACTCAAGGAGGCGCTCGATAGTGGCACAGCGAGAGGTTGGAAAGGATACACTCTCATATGCTGCAGCCCTAAGAGCTGCACTGCGACAGGATCCGGATGTAATACTTGTAGGAGAGATGCGAGATCTTGAAACTATATCAACAGCTATTACAGCGGCGGAGACAGGACATCTTGTATTTTCTACACTGCATACCAACAGTTCATCCGATGCAATTGACCGTATGATTGACGTTTTTCCACCACACCAGCAGCAACAGATACGAGTGCAGCTCTCAGGAGTTTTAGAGGGAATTGTTGCACAGCATCTGCTTCCAATGGTAAATGGCGGACGAATTGCAGCATTTGAGGTGCTCCTTGCAAACAATGCTATCAGAAACCTGATTCGTGAGGCAAAAGCGTTTCAGATTCCATCTATCATACAGACATCAAAGAGAGAGGGTATGATGATGATGGATGACTGTATTTTACAGTATTACAGCCAGGGCCTTATAGCGCCGGAGACTGCAGTTGCATATGCACATGATCCGGTAAGCATGGCTAGCCGTGTACACCTTTACTATTGATGGTATAATCGTATGCATTTTACTGTTATGGTATAATGTTGTGGAGTCTTAATAAATTATGATTTAATTTATCTGGAGGTTGCACAGAACAGGCATAAGGAGGAGAAGAAAGTGGCTGACTGGACATATCAGATTATAGACCAGAGCGGAAAAGAAAGAAAAGGAAATATAGTAGCCGAGTCAGAAGCAGAGGCAAAAAATAAGCTTAAGATGGATGGCAACATGGTCATAAGCCTCACCAAGGCAACAGCACTGACCAAGGAAATCTCATTCAGTGTAGGAGGAAAGGTAAAGCCGAGAGACCTATCGGTATTCTGCCGCCAGTTCACCAGTATGGTAAATGCCGGTGTTACGATTCTTGATACGCTGGATATGCTATCCGATCAGACTGAGAACAAGGTCATGGCGAAAGCTATCAGAGGTGTTCATGCCGAGATTCAAAAAGGTGAGACTCTCTCGGATGGTCTGAAAAAATATCCGAATGTTTTCCCTGATATCATGGTGAGCATGGTTGCGGCAGGAGAAGCATTCGGCACGATTGATGTAGCTTTTGACAGAATGTCTGCACACTTCGAAAAATCGGCAAAGCTTAACGGCATGATAAAAAAAGCGGCAGTTTATCCGATTATCGTTGTGATTGTAGCTATTGCGGTTGTTATTGTAATGCTTGTAAAGGTCATCCCAAGCTATTCAGAGATGTTCAATGACCTGGGAACAGAGCTGCCGGGCATCACAAAGGCAGTTGTTGCGATGAGTGATTTTGTTACCGGATACTGGTATATTGTGATTGCTGTCATAGTAGCAATTGTTATAGCCATCAAGCTTTATAAGCAGACTGACAGCGGTCAGATGTTCTTTGGCAATCTCGCAAGAAAGCTTCCGGTTTTCGGAAAGCTAAACATCAAGACAGCGGCCAGTAACTATGCGCGTACACTTTCCACACTTGTGTACTCCGGACTTCCGATGATTGAAGCCCTTGGTATCACTGCTGACACCATGAAGAATGCGCTTTACAAAAAAGCCCTGAAAAATGCGAGGGAAGAGGTAAGTAAGGGTGTTCCACTGTCTGAGCCAATTACTGCGTGTGGATTGTTTCCACCTATGGTTTCACACATGACCAAAATCGGTGAGGAGACCGGTGACTTGGAAGGCATGCTTACCCGACTGGCGGACTACTATGATGAGGAAGTTGAGTTGGCTACCCAGACAGTTATGGCAGCTATTGAGCCTATGATTATCCTTGTTCTGGCACTTATTGTTGGTGTGCTTGTGGCAGCCGTTATGGCTCCTATGCTTTCCATGTATCAGGCTATGGACAGCTTATAAAATGAAAAGAAGCAGACTTTGAGTGTAAAGTTCAAAGGCTGCTTTTTTTGTGCAGAGACATTGGCAGTAGGACGGGGCTTCATCCCATGAGCCCTGACTTGTGCACGCGCTCTCGCGTGAGCTACGCTGTACTGCCAAGATACTGTAGGAATTATGCCTTAAAGATTTACGATGCTCGACGAAACCGTCGAAACGCGCCGTCCGTGGCGCGGTTCTCCTTGCCCTGCCATCCGTGGCAGGGCATTTCTGTGTATCGTGTGCATAATTCAACAGTATCTAGGCAGCTTCGCTATTCGCTCACGCAAGAGAGCTTGCCCCAGCCGGTCACATGGGATAAAGCCCCTTACGCTGTGGCAAAAAAAGAAAAAATTTGATGACAAAGCACCACCTCTATGCTACAATCAACTCAAAGCATTATATTTCTGTAAGCGGCACCACATAACAATTTTTTACAGGTGCACACCACTTTGAAGAGGGCAGACCACTTCGCATCATTCTACAAAGGACATGGAAGTTTTCAATGCTTTAATTACCAATCAACAGCAGGAAAATTGAAATGCCGTATGTAGACAGAATGCAAAAAATGCAGTTAGAAGGCAGATGAATGCAGATAGAATGCAGAAAGTGCAGTCGAAACAGATAATGCAGTCAGAAGGCAGATGAAATATACAGTGTGTTAATCATAATGTAAATGTAATGTAAACATAAAGAAGGACACCACATGTATACCTCATAAACTGTACCACTGTACCCTCATTGGCACCAAATTTTCCTGCTCACACAAGAGAACAGGAGGAGA
>OGHZ01000779.1_pt1 | contig 18224 bp, 12 predicted proteins | sample 1571661 | NCBI WGS metagenome assembly OGHZ01 (sample SAMEA2582040, study PRJEB24529) | metagenome | biome: Human gut stool | place: China | collected 2011 | reverse complement strand
CCCGCCGTAGGCGGTCAACTTGTCAAGCAGCTTGTCCTCGTACAGAAACTGCATCAGGGCGCGGTCGGCACCGTTGGGAATGGCACAGTCCGCCACACCCACTCGCAGCCCGCGGGCAAGATACCGCCGGATACGCGCCAGAAACGCAGGGAAATTCCGTTCACTGTCCAGAAGAATGTCATCGGTGATAAGCTCCTTCTCCTGCCGCAGGGTGAAGGGGGTCGGCGGGTTGATCGCCAAAATGAAGTCTGCCTCAGCACTGGTCTCGGCAGGCAGACAGGCTGCCGCCAACAGATGGAACTGCACCGTCTCGCCGATGCTGCGGTCCTCATAGGAGGGAATCTGGCTGCGCCCCCGCACGCTGGACCAATCTACATAGACCAGCGGCGCGGTGTGGGAATCCTCATGGATAGCACGGGCCAGCAGGGTGCAACCGATTTCATCCGCACCGGGGTAGAGCATGACATGGCTCAGCAAGTCTCGCCTTGCCAGATATGCTGCCAGCTGGCGGCGTTCAGATGGGGCAAAGCCATATTCACGGCAATCATCCAGCGGAAAGAGCAGAAAATCCAGTACGCCCTCCTTCACCAAATCAATGAGTGCAAGATTGTTGGCAAAATTCTGCTCGCGGCGGGTCAGAAAATCCTGCATAGCTTCCGCAGGAACCTCTGCCTTTATCTGTTCCCATTCAGCCAACTCCTCTGGTGTGGCTACACCAACGGCAGCACGGTCCCGGATAACGCCATAGCGATAGATACGATAGCCGTATTCCTCATAATAGTCCGGCTCCTCGCCGGCGCCGTTGCGGGCGGGTGCACGCGTGATAAGGCTGTACGCATGAATCCGCAAATGCGGAAAATTCTGCCGCAATGCTCGCAGTCGGTTCAGCCGGGTATGGCAGACATCAGTGGAAAGGTGATGCAGCCTTGACGGCACGATGCCTCCGTAGAGGAACATATCCAACGAAAGCACAAGCTGAGTGGCCTCGGCTGCTTGCTCCTGTATCCAAGTCCACAGCCCATCCACATTGGCAGCCTGCTTGAAATTGCCCAAAAGTGCCCGCGGCGGAAAGGTAATATCCAGCCCACTGATGGCTCCGATGTAGGCCGGATATTGCAGATTACAGGGCCGTTCATCCAGTGGGATAAAGATAATTTTTTGCATGATATGCCGCCTTTCTTTATAAGTGCCAACAAAAACCGTCCCAGCGGTTGAAAACTCGATGACCGGGACGGCTTCATCATCAGGATTCCCTGCTCTGTCGGGTGCAGAAATCAATCAGATGCTGCATATGTGCGATGCTGCGGGAGAAGCCGCCGGTGCGGTTGCGTGCGCACCAGAGTTTGTAGTGAACCTTCAGAATCGCGTTCAGCTCGTCGGCCAGCTGTGCCATATTCTCCCGGTAGGCCGGTGTGCTGCGCAGAGTCTTCAGCGTATAGTAGAGCTTTGCACCGTAGCGCACCATCCGCAGGCCGTTCTCCATTTCTTCCCTCAGCAGCAGATTGCCGGGGCAATCAAATTGGGCTGCATGAATCTCCTGCTCCACACGGTTGAGATAGGCGGTCATCTCGGCATAGTCCATCTCAATGCAGGCAGGCTTTTCCGGGATATGATTTGTGCGGGCAATGTTGGCAGAGAGGGTTAGCAGGCGCTCCATCTTTTCGTCAAATTCTTCAATGCTGTCAAAGTAATATTTGCTGCTCATCACCGCAAAGCAGAGGGTCGTGTTGTACAGCGGTGCACGCTCCAGTTTATAGTAGTTGCCAAGATCCCACGCGGTGCGGAAGGCACTGTCATCGCTGCTCATATAAAGGAAGCGGTTGCAGTACCATTCGGCGGCTTCGCGCCGGGCGGTGCCGCACCAGGCAAACAGTGCTGCACACGCAAAGGCCGGATAGCTTGCGCTGAGATACTGCCAATGGCCCAAATCGCCCCAATCGGTTGTGATGATACCCGCGCCGCCGTATTTCACGGCGTTGGCGGCGGCATCGGCAATGTTGGCCAGCATATTGTCATTACGGCCTGCTGCATCTGGTGGGCGTGCTCCTCAAAACGGGCGTCACCCTCATAAATCCAATCCAACAGTGTCACATCATGGGGCAGACGTGCGGCGTTGGCGGGGTCGGCCAGCACCTCATCACCCCACATCATCATTTTTTTGCCTTTGGTGCGGCAGTAGCTATTCAGCTTGTCAACATAGTCGAAGTAGAGCTTCAGCCGTCCATCACGGTCGGCAATCTCCTTGTTTTTGCCCATGCCCATCTCAAAAGGCTCATCAAGGTTCAGGTTCACGTAGTCGGGATCTCAGTTTGCCAGCGGGGTGTCAAGCAGTTCCTTGGCCAGTGCAATGCTGCCCGGGTCATAGACATCCAGCGTCATCGGCGGACGCCAGAACAGATTGTTGAAAATATAGCCGTCCTCACATTCCGCCAGATGGCGGAACTGGGGACGCTCCAGCCACTTTTCCATATGTCCCAGGACATTCTGGTTGGGGACAAGGTCAATGAAGCGGGCACGCGCATAGGCGGACAGACTGCGGAACTCCTCAGCAGTGAGAGGAGTCTCGTCGCTGAAAAGATAGCGGTACTGGGGGTAGTCGAAGCAGAAACCCTCCATATAGAGCTGCAGATGGTTAATACGCATCCGACCAAAGAGGTCAATCAGGGTGTAAAGCGTCTGCATTTGGGGAATCTTGTCGCGGCCGATATCCAGCATAATGCCGCGAACCTCCAGCGCGGGAGCGTCCTGCACGGTGCATACAGGCAGGAAATGGCCGGACGTCTGGACAGCCAGCTGGTGCAGCGCCTCAACAGCATAATACAGGCCTGCGCCGTCCGCACAGTGGATATACACGGTGCCGGACGGCTGAATTTCCATTGCAAACGCACCGGAGACACCGTCTGTCAGCTCCGCCGTTATGGGCAGGGTGCCATCCGCAGCTGTCAAAAATTCCGCCAGATTGCGTTGGGGGTCATACCCGGCGGCACGGCAGGCGTCCTGCAGTCCCGGAGCCATTGACAGAACAGGCTGACCTGCGGGAATGTGTGCCTCGGTAACGGTAAAATGCTCGGGTGTGGGAAAAAGCTGGTACATAAAAGGGCTCCTTTCGGCGTGTCAGCATTTGTCAGGAGAGTCAACATAGACCGGCAGAGGCAGCCAGCCTGCAGGGGCAGCGGGCTGCGGCAGCAGCAGGCCCTCGGGGCTGAACAAAAGTGCCATCGCCTCGGCATGGGTCAGCTGGTAGTCGGCAGTGTCGCAGGGGACGGCATCGGCCCGGCCGTTTTCCAGTGTCAGCGCAAACGGTTGGCCCCCTTCCACACAGAGCGTCAGCCGCCCATCGGGCAGGGGCCGCTGAGCAGCCTTGGCCTGTAAAAAGAAGGCGGCTGCGGCGGGATAGTCAAAAATCCGGTACTTGTCATCGGCGTACAGGGTCAGCCGGTCATACAGAGGGCTGGCCTGTTGCATCCGGGCGGTGTCCCAGCCCGCGCAGGGAAGTGTCAGCGTCTCACAGCCAAGATATTCCTGCACAGCCCGCAGGGCGTCATACAAGAGGGCTTCGTCCTGCAGAGCCAGCTCCCCGATACGGCCTGCATCGGAGGTGATGCAGAAGCCTGCAATCTCACTGCCGCCGCGCAGTACAAGCAGACGCCCGTCCCAGCTGACAGCAGCCGTGTGGAAGCTCTGTGCGGTATAAACGCTGTGTACCGTGCGGCAGCTCTGCAGGGCCAGCAGGGCTTTAGTTTCGGCGGTATCGGAGGGGATGGCGGGCGCGGCGGCCAGCGCCAGCTTATGAGCTGAAGCCATATGCCGCAGATTGTCCGGCGTGATGGTATACTCGGCCCGCAGGCCCGCGGGTTCATAGCCGAAATAAGCATAGCGGTGGCGGCGACCGTCCAGAACGCTCAGGGCAATGCCGTTTTGGGCCATGTCGGCTACGGCGGTGGTCATCAGCTTGCGCATATAGCCCTTGCCTCGCACATAGGGGTGCACGCTGACACTGCCGATAGCCGCGCACGGCAGCGTGCGGTCCCTGCAGACAAGTGTGAACGGGTGGGCGCAGACGGCGGCAACCAGACGGCCATCCTCCCGCACCAGATAATGCTCTCCTTCGGTGGCGGAGCCGTCTGCGTAGAGCTTTGGCAGCATCCGCGCAAAATCATGGGGCCGGGTGTGCATACTAAACACCATATTGGCAAAATCGCGGATTTCGTCCAGCTCGCCGGGCTTGCCGCGTGTGTAGGTGACTTCCATACAAGCCTCCAATATAAAATATTTTTAGATATACACTATGTTATCATATTGTTTTTTAGATTTCAATGAGCTTTCAAATAAAATTTAAGAATCTCGATACTGCTCAAAAATCGCGGCTAAAATTCGGTGAAATGACGAATTTTAAGTCGATGGATGGGAAGAAAAGCTACCTAAAAAAGTTTTTTAGAAAAAGCCTAATAAATGGAGTAAGAAAACATGGCGTACGAAAAATGCTGCCGCTTTTCGGGCGGCAGCATAAATAATACTAATTTCCCAGCACATCCCGCTGCTGAATATGCGGGACAACGCAGAAATGATAGTACAGCGCAATGCAGGCGGCGGCAGAGCCCCATGTGACAGGGTAGCCAAGATACAGCGTGTACAGAGAAGTAAACAACGGCAGCAGGGCGGCCAGCCAGACGATGCGCAGGCCGCAGAGGTTGATAACGGATAAAACCATCGTGGCAAAGGTATGGCCACAGCCGCGCACAGTGCCAATCAGAATCTGGCAGAAAACCAACAGGATGTACCCGGGCGCCAGTACGCGGGCCATCATGGCACCGCTGTGCAGAACATCGGCCTCCTGCGAGAAAAGCGACATCGGCCCCTGACTGAAGAAAAACATAAAGATGCCCACGCCGATGGAATAGACGCCGCCTATCCACAAAAAGGCGCGCAGACCGCTGCGGACGCGGTCATACCGGCGGGCACCCATATTCTGGGCGGTGAAGGTGGTTACCGTCAGGGACAGGCAGTTTACCGGCAGCAGAACAAAGGTATCTACCTTGCTATAGACATTGCTGCCTGCCATGGCCGCCACACCAAAGCCGTTCAGGTATCCCTGCACAACAACATTGCTCAGACTGACAATAGCGGACTGCAGGCCGGTGGGCGTGCCGTACTTCAAAATCAGGCGGAACTCCTCCCTGTCACCCCGCAGACTGCACAAGCGATATTCCTCCCGCGTGCGCAGCAAATGGGTCATGGCCAGCGCTGCGCTGAGAGCCTGTGCAATCAGGGTGGCCGCGGCTACGCCCGCCACGCCCCAGCGGAACACGGCCACAAACAGGACATCGAGTATGATGTTCACGGCGCTGGCGGCGCAGAGATAATACAGCGGGTGGCGGGTGTCAGCCACAGCCTGCAGCACGCCTGCGCCCATATTATAAAGAATGTTGAACAGCGTTCCCAGAAAATAAATGCGCAGATACAGCACACTGTCAGCAAAAATTTCTTCTGGTGTGTTGATGAGACGCAGCAGAACCGGGGAAGTAGCGATGCCAAGCGCCGAAACTGCCGCGCCGCCCACAAGGCAGAACAGATAGGCCGTGGAAATGCAGCGACGCAGGGCAGCATATTCGCCTGCGCCATAGTGCCGTGCAATGACGATACCGGCACCGGTGGTCAGCCCGATGACAAACCCGATGACCAGATTCACAATCTGGTTGCTGGCCGACCCTGCGCCCAGCGCCCCGCTGCCGACAAAGTTGCCCACCACAAGGGAGTCTGTGGCACTGTACAGCTGTTGAAACAGGTTGCCCAAAATCAGCGGAACGGTAAAAAGCAGACTGCCGCGCACAATAGAGCCTTCCGTCAGGCTGACGGTTCTCACGCGATCACATCCTTATTCGTCTACGCTGTCGCTGCGGCTTGCCTCCAGATAATTGTAGAAGGTGAACTTGCTGATGCCCAGCATCTCACAAATCTGCTCGCTGGATTTGGTGATGAGGAAAGCGCCTTTTTTGTCCAGATAGCGGATGAATTGAATACGCTCCTTCTTGTCCATCTCCGCGGCGGGCTTACCGATAATATCCTGACCATCTTTGATAAGCTGGGTAAACAGAGAATTGACATTCGTAGCAAAATGCTCCTGCACGGTATCGGGGGTATCCTCAAAACGGTTGTACTGGCGCAGCACACCCTCAAGACGCAGGGTGTCGGTGATGTCCAGATTCACACAGATGGAGCCGATGACCTTGCCGTCATCGTTCTTTAAATAGATGGAGGACGAGCGCAGAATCTTGCCGTCCTGCGTTGTGGTGACATAGTTGAAGCGGTCGCCGTCAATGACATTGCCGCTGAGTACCTCCAGCCCCAGATTGGAACCGCAGCCGCCCACCGTGCGGTTGGTGATGTGACCATTGCGGATATCCACAATGGTGTGGTTGTAGTCCTGCGTCAAATCGTGCAGGACTACTTCACAGGAAGTGCCGAAATGGTTAGAAATCAGCGAAAGCAACTGCTTTAAAAGCGGCATTTCCTCGTTGATGCTTTTCATAGGTATTGGCTCCTTTTCTTTTGTTAGCCTGACAGTTGTTCAGGCATAGATACAAGTTTGAACATTGTTCGTCAATATGACCAATATTTTTTCGCGCTTTTCTATTTGACTTTTATTTTAGCATGAGTTTTAATAGAGGACAAGAGAAAAAGCTAAATTTTTTTTAGAATTTTTGGAAGAAATCAAAAAAACATATATGAACAGGAAAGGAAGCTGTACTATGGCTGTTGAAACATTTGCCGAAGAACTGCGCCGCAGCGGGTATCTCCACCGTCCGCTGCCACTGCATGAGGAAACCACCCGCGAAGCACGTCTGCGCCGGCGGGCGGTGCTGGATGCAAAAACTGTCTGGACTCCGGCAGAAGCACTGCCCACCACGCCTTGGCAGGGGGTGGCCGAGTGGGCTGAACAGGACGGGAAAAAGGTTGTCTGGCTGCACGCCCCTCGTGTCTGCAAGGAATGGCCCTATGGGATGCCGCAGGACGGCAATTGTTCCTATTATGGCCAGCTGCGGGCTAAGTTTACAATGGGCGGAGCCGACTGGTCAGGCTATGACCGGGTGCGGGTACGCCTGTATACCGCGTGTCAGGGAAGCCGCATCGTGGAGCCTACGCTTTGTTTAGTAAATGATGAACCGGGTGACCGAGCCGTACCGGATAAATTCAATCGCACGGGATTTACGACATGTGAAATGAAGAATTTTGCATGGACAGACTGGCTGTGGGACATTCCGGAGCTGCCGCGTGCGAACGTTCAGGAGATTGAATTCCGATTCCGCATCAGCGGCAAGGAGGTCTCCGACGGAGATACGGTGAATTTCTACATTGCGGAGATTGCTGTGGAAAGAACCGAAGAACCCGAAAAGGAGACCGGCTGGGCACCGCGACCGGGCAGGCTGCACTATGCTCAGGCGGGCTACCGTCCCGGAGACCCCAAATTAGCGCTTGTTGCCCCCGAGGATTTGCCTGAGGATGGTGCCTTTACGCTGACGGACGAAAACGGCAATGTTGTTTATACCGGCGAAGCAAAATCCATGACATGGAAAGAGAACGGGTTTGCTACGCTGGACTTCAGTGATTTTACTGCACAGGGCCGTTACCGGCTGCAGGTTGGCTTGCTGACCAGTAAGCCGTTCCCCATCGCAGAGGACGCCAACCACGAAACCGTGTGGCAGATTTTGAACTTTATCTATTGTGAGCGCTGCGGCTGCCCGGTGCCGGGGAAGCACGGATTGTGCCATATGGATATCTACGCCAAGCATAATGGCCTGCTGTTGCCCTTCGGTGGCGGCTGGCATGATGCGGGAGATATGTCTCAGCAGGCGGCTCAGACGGCCGAGACAACCCAGGTGCTGCTGCAGGCGGCGCTCTCCTTTAGCAACGATACAATGCTGAGCGAGCGTTTGTGGGAGGAAGCTCTTTGGGGGTTGGAATTCACACTTCGCACCCGCTTCGGCGATGGTGTCCGCGCCAGCAGTCTGGGGCTTATCCGTTGGACGGACAACAAAATCGGCAGCGCCGATGATGCAGACAATGTTCGCACGCAAGGGCAGGCAATGATTAACCTCATCGACAGCCAGACCGAGGCAATGGCGGCACTGGCACTGCCCGGCAGGGATGACGGCTTGGCCTGGAAATGCGGCCAAGTGGCAGAGGAAGATTTTGCCTTTGCAATGGAACGCTGGGAAAAGTACGGCGTTGAACTGCCCAGTAAATGGGAACATACCTATAATGCATCCCGCTGCTTGCATTATGCCGAGATTGTCCGTGCCGCCGCGCTGCTGTACCAGCTGACCAAAAAAGAAGGCTACGCAAAAACGGCAACGGAATATGCAGACAAACTCATGGCCTGCCAACAGGACGAGCCGTCACCTTGCGGAGTAGTGGGCTTCTTCTATAGAGATGAAAGCCATAAGCGCCTGATTCACTATAATCATCAGGCACGTGAGCATCTTCCTGTGCTGGCCTTAACGGAGCTTATCAAGGCTCTGCCGGATGACCCCGCCTGCGTGGAATGGAAACGGCATATAAAATTGTTTGGTGAGTACATCCGCAGTCTGGCAGACCATGCCTCCCCTTATGGGATGCTGCCTGCCGGTGTCTATCAGGAAAACGAAATCGAAGACCGGGAAACCTTTGCATTGGAACATCTGCAGTCTGATTATGAAACCGAAAAGCCTAACTATCTGGCAGAGCTGCGGAATGGTGATGACCTAGGCAACGGATGGTGGCTGCGGCAGTTCCCGGTATGGTTCTCCTTCCGCGGCAACAGTGCGATTCAGCTGACTTTGGCCGCGGGTGCGGCGCTGACCGGCCAAACCCTGAAGGAGAAGGACCTGAAAGCGCTGGCAGTGCGTCAGGCGCAGTGGTTCGGCGGTTGCAACCCCTTTGCAGCCAGCCTTATCTATGGCGCGGGGCAGGATTCAAGCGAGCCTTATGCCATTTTCCCCGGTAAGACGGTGGGAGCTGTGGCCGTTGGGATTCAAACAAAAGGTAATAGCGATGAGCCGAATTGGCCAAATTCTGTCTGCGCAACCTACAAAGAAGTTTGGATGACCGCTGCTGCTGACCTGCTGCAGGTTCTCTCTTTGATTGAGTGACAAAAGGGTTACAATGGATAATTGTGATGCAAACATGTACTTTACGGCTGAAAAAGAGGGGCGCCACACGCTTAAAAGCTAAATAAAAAGCAGAATCTTGGTCAAATTGCAAAAAAATAGTAAGAAAAACCTGTCTGTTTGCACGAAAAATAATTTGTTATCAAAAACCTATTGAAATCTAAAAAAAAGTATGATATTCTGGTCATGTCAACAAGGAAAGACGCAAACAGCAAAACAAAACTTCAGCATCCGGCCGGAATCTCCCCCACAGGGAGAGGCTGAAAAAATGCAGTTTGCGGAGATACAACTGAGCAAACCAAATCTGAAGGAGGATTTGACATGAAAAAGCAACTGGCCGCCTTTATGGCCGCAACGATGATGATGGGTACTCTGGCCGCCTGCGGCGGCAGCACCTCTACTGCTGCATCCACCACCGATACCGCCACCACTGCAAGCTCTGCCGCTGAATCCACCGGCGAAAAAACCAAGATTACCTTCTGGTACTCCCACTCCGGTGATGAAGCTGCTGCCTTTGAGCAGGCAATCGCTTCCTACAATGCCAGTCAGGATAAGGTCGAGGTTGAGGGCCTGAGCGTTACTGATAAGCAGAAGATTATCGTTGCGCTGTCCGGCTCTGAGGCACCCGATGTTATCGAGGTTTCCAACCAGGATATCATCAACTACGCCAACAACGGCCTGATTGAGCCCCTGAGCGCCAAGGCAGAGGCAGACAGCTATGATCTGGCTTCGACCTTCTCCGCACAGGCACTGACCGCCAACACGCTGGACGATGAACTGTACGGTATGCCTCTGGCTGCCATGATTATCGAGATGTTCTATAATAAGGACATTCTGGCCGAGATTGGTTATGACGCACCTCCCGCAACGATGGAGGAGCTGTACGAGATGGCCGTCAAGGCAACCGAGCTGGATGAGAACGGCAACATCACGCGTCTGGGCTATCCCCTGTTCCCTCTGGCCAGTGCACGTCAGGAAGGCATCTACGCCTTCGGCGGTCGCTGGTGGGCTGAGGACGGCAAGACCCTGACCCCCGATGATCAGGGCATTCTGGACAGCCTGCATATGAACGTTGAGTATCGCAGCCTGTACGGCATTGACAAGGTCAATGAGTTCGTTGCCACCGCCAACACCAACCGCTACACCGAGAACGATATGTTCTTTGCCGGCAAGCAGCTGTTCCGCTTTGACGGTACCTGGCTGGATGCCATGCTTAAGCCCCACAACGCTGACCTGAACTACGGTGTTGCCCTCATCCCCGGCACCAAGGCTCACCCAGAAGATCAGGGTGCTTCCCGCTATGAGACCAACTCTCTGGCCATCCCCGTCACCTGCCAGAACGAGGAAGCCGCATGGGACTTCATCAAGTACTTCACCAACTCTGACGCAACCAAGCAGCTGCTGATTTCCATGGCTAACCTGCCGGTTCTGCCTTCCCTGTACGATGATCCCGATATGCTGGCCGCTATGCCCAGCGCGGGAATCTTCATCGACGCTCTGAAGAACGAGAACGGCATCCAGTATGCAACCATCGCAGACCTGGCTCAGTACACCTCTCTCATCAACGAGGAACTGGACTACGTCTACAACGGCAGCAAGACGCCCGAGGATGCAATGGCAGAGCTCAAGACACGCTCCGAAACTCTGAGCTGAGAGCGCTGACCTGACAATCTGAAACTTTCCAAACAGACTGTTTGCAATCGGCCCTAAAGTGGCAAATGTCACATATGCGTGCAGACGCCACAACAGCGCCGCACCATATGTGACATTTTTATTTTGAAAAGTGAAAGGAGCCTGAACAATGGCACGTTCCAAAACCGGAATCCACTATTCGGCCGAGGATAACCGCAACGGTTTCCTGTTCGCCCTTCCTTGGATCATCGGCTTTATCTGCTTCAGCATCATACCGCTGGCAACTTCGTTCTACTACAGCTTTACCAGCTTCAACCCGGTCAAGGACCCTGTATGGGTTGGTCTGGACAACTACAAATATGTGCTGAATGACCCGCTGACCTATAAGGCTCTGGGTAACACACTCTTTATGGCATTTGTATCCACGCCGGTCAACCTGTTTGTAGCATTGGTTCTGGCCTCGCTGCTGAACAAATCCTTCCGCGGCCGTGGCGTGGCCCGCACAATCTTCTTTATGCCCAGCGTTATCCCGATGGTAGCCGCCACGATGGTCTGGATTTGGATGTTTGACCCGACCTACGGCTACATCAACCGTGTTCTGAGCTGGTTCGGCATCAACGGTCCTTCGTGGCTGGTTGACCCCAACTACACCAAATGGGCGCTGGTGCTGATGGGCACGTGGAATGTCGGCACCACCATGCTGGTCTGTCTGGCTGCCCTGCAGGAGGTTCCCCGCAGCTACTACGAGAGCGCGGAAATTGACGGCGCAAACGCTTTTGTCCGCTTCTTCCGCATCACACTGCCCTGTGTGGCACCGGTTATCGTCTATCAGGCAATTCTGAACATCATCAATGCGTTCCAGTACTTCACGCAGGTATATGTTATCATCAACGCCAGCTCCGGCGGCGGTTCCAGTGATGTCAGCGGAGGCCCGGCCAACTCGATTCTGATGTATCCGCTGCATTTGTTCAACACAGCCTTCTCGTTTATGAAGATGGGCCGTGCATCCGCAATGGCATGGATACTGTTCGTTATCGTCGGCCTGCTGACTGTTGTTATGACAACCCTGTCCAAGAAGGTCAATGACAATGCAGGAGGAGAATAAAATGGTACACTCGAAGCATTATTATATCGGCCTGGTGAAGAAGGCCCTGTTCTATGCACTGGTTGGCATCCTGTGCCTTATCTTCTTCTCCCCGTTCCTGATTATGTTCACCACCTCCATGAAGACGAACTATGACGCCTTCCAGATGCCGGTGCAGCTGCTGCCCCGCAAGTGGATTTTCTCCAACTACCCCGAGGCACTGGCGAAGATTCCCTACATTAAATATATGGCCAACACCATCTTCATCACGGTGCTGTCCGTGCTGGGCTCGATGTTTGCCACCCCGATGGTTGCCTACTCGCTGGCGCGCATCAAGTGGGCGGGCTCCAAGGTCATCTCTTCCCTGATTATGGCAACGATGATGATTCCCTACACCGTCACCATGATCCCGCTGTACCGCATCTGGTCCAAGCTGGGTGCCACCAACACCTATCTGCCGCTGATTGTACCCACCTTCTTCGGCACGCCGTTCTTTATCATCATTATCCGCCAGTTCTTTGCGGGCCTGCCCAATTCCCTGATGGAGGCCGCCAAGATTGACGGCGCGGGCGAGTTCCGCCGCTACTTCTCCATTGCGCTGCCGCTGTCCAAGCCTGCGCTGACCACCGTTGGCATCTACGCCTTCATCAATGCGTGGGGCGATTATCTGGCACCGATGATTTACATTAACAAGACGGAAAAATACACGCTGTCTCTGGGCTTGCAGGGCTTCCTGAACCAGTTCTCGGTTGACTGGACCCATCTGATGGCAGCTGCCTTCCTGTTTGTGCTGCCGGTTGTCATCTTTTTCCTGATTTTCCAGCGCAACTTTGTCGAAGGCATTGCAACCTCCGGTCTGAAGGCCTGATACCGGGCCAGAAGGAGCCATTATGGACGAAAAGATTTCCCTGAACGGTGTCTGGCAGTGGTCTGCTGCAGACAGTGACGCCGTCCACCCGGGCACCGTGCCGGGCAGTGTTCTCAGCGATATGCTGGCCCTGAATCTCTGCGAGGATCCTTACTGGCGCAGGAATGAATACAAGGTCAAGCAACTGTTCTACAAGGACTACACCTACTGGCGCAGCTTCAGCCTGACAGCCGACCAGTGTGCAGCCGCCAAGGCTGTGCTGGTGTTTGAAGGGCTCGACACGCTGGCCACCGTGCGGCTGAATGACGAGGTCGTTCTGAGTGCTGATGATATGCACCGCACATGGCGGGTGGATGTCACCGGAAAGCTGCAGGCGGAAAACACACTGCGGGTCGATTTTGCTTCCCCGCTGCGCTACATTGAGGCCAAGGACGCCGAGAGCGATATTTTCTATGCTTCCACCGGCTGTCAGCACGGTAATACATATCTGCGCAAGGCGCATTATATGTTTGGCTGGGACTGGGGCCCGAACCTGCCGGACGCAGGTATCTGGCGCGGCGTCAGCCTCCGCCTGACGGACACAGCAGAGCTTCGTGACGTGCGTCTGCGCCAGTTCCACGAGGAAGGCAAGGTGCGCATCACGGCTGACATTGCTGCTGACGTGGTGACCGCCGATGCTGCGCTGGAGGCTGTCTGTACGCTGACAGCGCCCGATGGTGCAAGCACGCGCCTGACCGTTCCGATGGAAAACGGAAAAGCTGCCGCAGAGTTTATGGTGGAAAATCCGCAGCTTTGGTGGCCCAACGGCTACGGCGCACAGCCGTTGTACACGGTTGAGATTGCACTGCAAAGCGCCGGTACAGCGGTGGACAGCTATCATTGCCGTCTGGGCCTGCGCACCGTTACGGTCTGCACCGATAAGGACGAATTCCCCGGCAGCCAATTCGCCATTGTAGTCAACGGCCAGAAAATTTTCTCGATGGGTGCAAACTACATCCCCGAGGATAACATCCGCGGCCGGGTCACGGCGGAACGCTCCCGCAGACTGATTGCAGACTGCGCGGCGGCAAACTTCAATATGATTCGCATTTGGGGCGGTGGCTATTACCCGGATGATGCCGTCTACGATGCCTGCGATGAGTATGGTATTCTGGTCTGGCAGGACCTGATGTTCGGCTGCAATGTCTACGATCTGGAGCCGCACTTTGAGGAAAACATCCTTGCGGAGACCACCGACAATGTCCGCCGCCTGCGCCACCATGCCTGTATGGCCCTGTGGTGCGGAAACAACGAGATGGAGTGGGGCTGGGCCAGTTGGGCGCGTCTGGAAGGACACCGCCCCAAGTACAAGGCCGACTACATCAAAATGTTTGAGCTGCTGCTGCCCCGCTGTGTGCACGCAGCGGACGACCAGACCTACTACTGGCTGTCCAGCCCCTCGTCCGGCGGTTCCTTCGATGACCCCAATGACTGGGAGCGCGGAGACAAGCATTATTGGGATGTCTGGCATTCCGGCAAGCCGTTCACCGAGTACCGCAACTATAAGTTCCGCTTCTGCTCGGAGTATGGCTTCCAGTCCTTCCCAACGCAAAAGACGCTGGATACCTTCTCACTGCCCCAGGATCAGAATATCTTCAGCGAGGTCATGGAGTCCCACCAGAAGAACGGCATGGCCAACACGAAGATTTTTACCTACATTTCGGATTACTATCTGTACCCGAAAAATATGCAGTGCATCGCCTATATCTCCCAGATTTTGCAGCTCAAGGCCATTCAGTACGGCGTGGAGCACTGGCGGCGCAACTTTGGCCGCTGCATGGGCTCGCTCTACTGGCAGCTGAATGACTGCTGGCCGGTAGCCAGCTGGGCCAGCATTGACTGTGACGGCCGCTGGAAGGCACTGCATTACGGTGCCCGCCGCTTCTACAGCCGGTTGATGGCCACCGCGTGCGAGAAAGAGGAACTCAGCCCCGAAATCGACTACTATATCCACAACGAGGGCTTTGCGCCCCGCAAGGCGGAGCTGACCGTGCGGCTGTTCCGCAATGACTTCACAACGGTGTGGGAAAAGACGATACCGGTGGAGATTGGCCCGTTTGCGGTCGCGGACGTTCTGCACTGTGATTTCTCGGATTATCTGACCGATGAAGAAGCCCGCCACAGCACTGTGGCCGAGTATCAGCTGAAGGAAAACGGCGGGATTGTCAGTCGGGGTCCAATCCTATTGGTAAAGCCGAAGCATTTCCATTTTGCAAAGCCGAGCTACAAGGCAACGGTCACCGAGAAGGGCGATACCTACGCACTGCATATCACGGCGGATACCTACGCCAGCTATGTGGAGCTGAACTTCCGGGATGTGGACTGTGTGCTCAGCGATAACTACTTTGACATCACTGGCCCGGAAGGCGTGACGGTCACTGTGGACAAAGCCCAGCTTGCCGACTGCACTGCTGCAGATTTGCAGGAGCAACTGCATATCCTGAGTGTCGCAGATACCTATTAAAGGGAGAGCAGAAAGGAGTATCGTATGGATAAGGAACTTCTGCACCAGTTAGAAACCCCCTGCGTTGTGCTGGATACCCGCATGGCAGAGGAAAACATCAAAAAAATGCAGGCAGCCTGTGATGCCTGCGGCGTCAAGCTACGCCCGCATATCAAGACCCATAAAATGCCGCTGTTTGCTAAAATGCAGCTGGCGGCCGGGGCGGATGGCGTGACCTGCGCCAAGGTTGGCGAGGCCGAGGTCATGGCGGACGGCGGTGTGGAGGATATCTTCATCGCATATCCGATGGTCGGTGCGTTCCGCGTGCGCCGGGTCATTGCATTGGCCAAGCGCCTGCGCCGCCTGATTCTGGGCGTTGACAGCATGGAGATTGCACAGCCGCTGAGCGCCGCCGCGCAGGAAGCCGGTATCACGCTGGAGGTACGCCTTGAGGTGGATACCGGCGCCAAGCGCACCGGCGTGGAGCGCGACAAGGCTGCGGCGCTGGCTGTGGCCATCAATGCGCTGCCCAACCTGAAGCTGACCGGAATTTATACCTTCAAGAGTCTGGTCTACCATGACGCCCCGACGCTGGATAAGGTTGAAGCCGCTGCAGCAGATTGCCGAAAGCATCCGTGCAGCGGGCGTGCCCATTACCGATATCAGCGCTGGCTCTACCCCGACCGGCATTGAGGTTGCCAAGACCGGCAAGGTCACGGAGGTTCGCCCCGGCACCTACATTTTCAATGACTTTATGCTGACCAAGGAGGGCGCGGCCACGCTGGATGAAATTGCTGTCCGCGTTTATGCCACGGTGGTAAGCACCCCCAGCCCGGAATATGCCGTGCTGGACGGCGGCAAAGACCTTCTACATGGATATTGTGCCCGAGACGCCGCCCTACTATTACCCGGGTTATGCCGTGGTGGCGGGCAATGATGATTTGCAGCTGCTGCGTATGAACGAAGAACACGGTATTCTTACCAGCAAGAAGGGCAACACCGGTCTGCACGTGGGCGATATTGTGGAGCTGATTCCCATTCATGTCTGCACAACCATCAACCAGCAGAACGAAGTTTACCTCTATGACGGAAAGACCCTGCACAAAGAAAAGGTTGCGGCAAGGGGGATGCTGGTATGAGAACACTCATCCGGAATGGCGTGGTCTATGATGGTACCGGCGCGCCTGGCTTTGCTGCCGATGTGCTGGTACAGGACGATACAATCGAGGCCGTTGCCCCGGAACTGGACGCCGAGGCCGATGAGGTTCTTGACGCGGCTGGAATGGCTGTGACGCCGGGCTTTATAGACACACACCGCCACTGTGACACAGCGGCACTGACTGACCCGGATTTTGGCCGCATTGAGACGGCGCAGGGGCTGACAACCATCATTGGCGGCAACTGCGGACTGGCCCCGCTGCCTGTCCGCCCCGAGACAGCCCGGCAGATATCCGATTATATCGAGCCATGCCTTGGCCCCACGCCGGAAACCATGCAGATGGCGCATTTTCCCGAGTATCTGGATGCGCTGGACAAGACCGACAAGCCGCTGAATATCGGCAGCTATGTGGGCATCGGCACACTGCGGGCCTGCGTTAAAGGATATGGCCGTGCACCGTTCACCCCGGCGGAGCTGGACTGGGCCAGAGGATATATCAGCGAGGCCATGCAGGCCGGTGCTGTAGGCTTGACCACCGGCATTATGTACCAGCCGGAGTGCTACTCCTCCCGCAAGGAATTTGTTTCACTCGTCAGCGCGGCGGCCCCCTATGGCCGTGTGCTGGCCACCCACATCCGCGGCGAGGGGGACAACCTTGTGCCAAGTGTGGCCGAGGTTATTGAAATCGCCAAGGAAGCGGGCGTGCCGCTGAACATCAGCCACTTCAAGGTGACTGGCGTCAAAAACTGGGGCAAAAACATATTGGAAGCCATCGACCTGATTGAGAAGGCCCGCGCCGCGGGACAGGATGTGACAGCGGACTTCTACCCCTATGACGGTGGCTCGACCACACTGGTAAGCCTGCTGCCGCCCACCCTGATGAAGGACACAATGGCGGAAACGCTGGCTGCATTGTCCACAGCACAGGGGCGCGCCGATGCACGCCGTGAGATTTATGCCGACCATCCGGGCTGGGACAATATGGTTACCGCTATCGGCTGGGAGCGTATTGTTATCAGCAGCGTGACAAAGCCGGAAAACCGCCGTTTCTCCAATATGAATTTTGCCGTTGCGGCCAAGCTGGCCGGGTATGAGGAGCCGACAGACTTTATGTGTGAGCTTCTCTGTGATGAGGACGGCAAAGTCGGCATTATCCTGCTGAGCATGGACCCCGAGGATGTGGATACCATTGCTCGTCTGCCGTGGTCGATGATTATTTCTGACTCACTCTATGGCATCAGCGACTGCCCTCACCCGCGTTTGTACGGCAGCTTTCCCAAGGTGCTGAGGGACTTTGTGCGGGAACGCGGCGTGCTGACGCTGCCGCAGGCCATCCACAAGATGACCGCCATGCCTGCCGACCGGTTGGGGCTGACAGACCGCGGTATTCTGGCACCGGGCCGCAAGGCAGATATTGCGGTGTTTGACCCGGCGGTCATCACCGACCATGCGACCTATGATGACCCGAAGCAACTTTGTACCGGGCTGCACGCTACCCTCATCAATGGAAAAGCAGCCATCGAAAAAGATTCTCTGTGCCGCAGGGACTGCGGCGTTACCATCCGTAAATAATCACTGTGTGAAAAGGAGATAGTTACTATGAATGACGTCTATGCAAAGCTGAAGGAACTCGGCCTGGAACTGCCTGCTGTTCCTCCCAAGGGTGGCGTATATTCCTCTGCCAAGCGGTTTGGCGGCAACCTGATTTACATTTCCGGCTGTGGCCCTGTCATTGATGCGCCCGTCACCGGCCGCGTCGGCCAGACCATGACCAAGGAGGAAGCGCAGATTCAGTCCCGCAACTCGATGCTGAATGTTCTGGCTGTGCTGGAAAAGGAAATCGGTGACCTGAA
>OGHZ01000763.1_pt1 | contig 18487 bp, 16 predicted proteins | sample 1571661 | NCBI WGS metagenome assembly OGHZ01 (sample SAMEA2582040, study PRJEB24529) | metagenome | biome: Human gut stool | place: China | collected 2011 | reverse complement strand
GTTGCATGCTAACCATTATTTGAGTTATCGTATTGCCTTTTTCTTTATCGCTCATTCCTGCTTTCATAATTCTATACTTTTATTTGTTAGTTCTTGATTGATTGATTAACTTTGATGCGACAAAGATAGGATATTATTATTACCCATAAAAGAAAATAGGAAATAATTATTTCCTATAAAACATTTATTAACTATTGGTGCTTATGGAATTTAAAGATAGATTAAAGATTGCTATTGAGAATAAAGGAGTTACACCTTATGCTATTGGAAGAGACACAAAGGTATCGAAGGTGTCAGTTATGAACTATCTAAACGGAACAAAGCCTAATATAGGTAATATTAATATCCTAGCTGATTATCTAGGTGTTAATGTGGGATGGCTTATTAGTGGGGTAGACGATTCTTTAGAGAGCTCTAAAGTATCGAACGATAGTGATGAAAAATATATCATGCACTATGAAGATTTAAAGGGTAAAGCCATTCCACATATAGACGTAGTTACCGCCTCTTGTGGTCTACCGAATGGCTTTAACTCTGCAATAACGAAAGGGGATTGCGAACGCTTCATCATCCCCGATATGCCCGGTTGTGATTTTACGATCCGCGCCGGAGGTCGTAGCATGATTAATAGAAACGTTCCAGAACGAAGCATTAACGATCGGGATATTGTCGGTTGTCGAATTGTAACAAGTCGCTCTCATGTGCGTTGGGGTGAAGTATATGCATTGGCAACCTATGATGGAATAATGATAAAAAAAATCGAAGAGTCTGATAAAGAGGGTTATATTAAATGCGTTCCTTTTAATAACGAAGAAGGATTCAAACCGTATGATGTTCCGGTTAATGAAATATACGACTGGGCGTTAGTCGTCGGTGTAGTGAGTGTAAAAACATGGATTTAACTAATTATAAAAGACAAAACAATATGAAGAAGCTGCTATTAGGGATAATATTAATATTTTTTCCACTTATCGCATCTGCGCAAGATGAAGTATTAACAAATCAGTCTATAACCGACATGTTAGAACTTGGATTCTCGAACGACGTTATAGTAACTAAAATAAATACGTCAAAAAATAACTTTGATACATCTATACAAGCTCTAAAAGAATTAAAAGAAAAAGGAGTAAGTAATGATATTATTGTAGCGATGATGCAACGGAATAAAAGAAGCGAAGATAAAGAAGCAAGAGAGCAAAGCATTAAAACGGGAATATATTTCAAAGAAAACGACGGTTTTAAAAAGATATTTCCTGCGGCTATTTCTAACGCCAAAACTAATACATTAGGTTCAAAAGTAACGCCTCATATAACTAATACTAAAATAAAATCAGTGTTATCAAATGAACATTCTACTAATATCATAGAAACAAATATACCAGATTTTCGTTTCTTTTTCAATAACACAAAACAAATGGAGAATACTTCTAAGGCGTCTAATTGGCGGTTTACCGTTGCTTCTTCTCCACATGAATTTGTATTAGTAAAGTTGATAAGCAAAAAGGGGAAAAGAGAGTTAAAGACTGGGGAAATTGATTTATATTCAGGTAATTTTGCCGGAGTGGAAAGCAAAGATATTGTAATTTGCAACATTGAGGCAATAAATGAAACAGAATTTAGAGTAACACCACAAACGCCGATTTTACCCGGTGAATATTGTTTCCTCTATCAAGGAACTACGCCCCATAGCTACAATAATAGTCAAGCCGTTTTTGATTTTTCTATTTCAGAAAATTGCAAAATAGAAAATAAATACAAGATTGATGATAGTGTATGGGTTCTAAAAGACGGTAAACCGAAAAAGTTAGAAGTTATGTCCGTTAATGTCAAAAACGATGGTATATATTACTCTTTAAGAGCACGAAGCAGTTGGAAAGATGAAGAGTATAAAGAATCCGACTGCTACTCATCCAAAGAAGAAGCAACCAACAAATAAACAAGTGTCATCGACCACTAAATCGAACTAAACATGAAAAACCGAATCAAATCATATTGGAGCAACTGTTTGTCAATCGCTGCGATTATATGTAGCGTTGTTGCTATTTGCGTTTCGTTACCATCCGCGCCGGAGTTAGGTATAGACTATATCGGGGTGATAGTAGGGATTTTATCGCTTTTGGTGACTATGTTAATCGGATGGCAGATTTGGAATGTGATTGCAATAGATAAGAAGGTTAAAGATGAAGTGAAGCAAGTCAGCAAATCTTTTGCAAAGGATATAAAAAAAATAAAAGATGAAAGTGAAATTTCTACGAAAAAAATACTATATAAGGCAGAGTATATCGAATTGAAATTTCAGTTATCAAAATGTGATCTGCGAGGAATAACAATCTGTTTAAAAGCAATGGTTGAACATGCAATATCTATTAACGAACCATACTTTTTTAGCGATGTTGCCGCAAAGATATTATTATCAAAAGAACAAGCGAGTGTAGTAACAATCTCTAATGGAGTTAGACAGATAGAAGTAAATAATGACTTCTTAGAGATTTCTCAAAGTCTTTTAAATCATTTAGCTGCCTCCGATAGATTCACCCCTGCATTATTGGAAATGGTAGATAACTTAAAAAGAGATAATGAGAAGATACGAAAAAATATAGAGAATAAATAGAGTATTCAAAAACAAAAGACATGATTACAATTATTGCTGTCCGATGAAACTTTTTAAGCTGAAATAATAAAGGGCTGTTTCCATTTTGTGGATTCAGCCCTTTATGGTTATTTTGTAAGTTACCACACCAACAACATAACCATGGGTAAAAGTACACATTTTAGCGGACAGCCGCTCTATAGTCAAGTCATAAATCTGCTTGATCGTAGTAAAATTCTTCAAATTAGCCAGCAGCATGATGGTGAGCGCTACGTCAAGAGCTTTAACTGCTGGTCTCACCTAGTAGTGATGCTCTATGCAGTCATTATGCGTTTTGACTCCTTACGAGAGATATCCACCTCTATGTTAGCCGAGGCTCGCAAACTAGTTCATTTGCGTCTAGTCACTATGCCCCGAAGAAGTACGCTGGCTGACGCCAATAAAAGACGTCCTGAAGCCATCTTTGAGGAGATATATCGCTCTTTATATACTACTTACCACTCTCGACTTTGCTCGGACAGCCGAAGCCGTAAGACCCCTAAGTGGATGAAGCGGCTACAGATTATAGATTCAACCACCATTTCCTTGTTCTCTAATCTGATATTCAAAGGTGTAGGTCGTCATCCTAAAATAGGCAAGAAGAAAGGGGGAATAAAGGTTCACACGGTCATACATGCCAACGAAGGCATACCTTCTGATATCAAATTTACATCTGCAGCAACAAACGACTCTTTTATGCTTCGTCCAGGCAGGCTATCTAAGGGTGATATTGTAGCCATGGATCGTGCCTATATCAATTATGAGAAGTTTGAAGAATTAACTCAAAGAGGTGTTATTTACGTCACAAAGATGAAAAAGAGCCTACGCTACGAGGTGTTGGAAGATGTTATGTATCAGACCCCTGAAGGATATATGGAAGTTCGAATACAATACGTGGAGTTTACTAAATTGCTTAAAGATGGGCAATCCATAACACACAAGGCACGGCTAATTACCTATGCAGATGTTCAAAAAAGAAGGCTTATTACGCTGCTTACCAATGATATGGAGTTTGACCCTACCGAGATTATAGCTATTTATCGCCAACGATGGGAAATTGAATTGTTATTCAAGCAATTGAAGCAAAACTTCCCACTCAAATACTTCTATGGAGAGAGTGCGAATGCGATTAAGATACAGATATGGGTGACGTTGATCGCTAATCTATTGCTGATGGTTATGAAAAGTGGTTTGACTAGATCATGGAGCTTCTCAGGATTGGCTACGATGGTAAGAATAGCTCTGATGTACTACGTCAACTTCTATAGCTTGTTCAATAGTCCTGAAAAGGACTGGGAAATGGTGTGGAAATCCGTCGCGGAGTCACCTCCAGATCCATCACTTTTTGATTAGGGGGGCTTGGAAATGAGAAAAAGATACTCGACCGCGGGAAATCAGCAGTCGAGCACACTATTTTTATTGTTGTCGAGTTTAATCGGACAGCAATAGATTACAATAGATAAAAAAGATATTATAGTAGCAATACTAATCGCCTCTAATAAATCGCTGACAGACTTAGACGTTTACGATTTAAAAGAGCACAATATAACAATAGATGAATGCGACATAATTTTACGCCAACTCGAAAAAATGGGACTAATAGATATAAAGAGTAGATATTCGCAGCCTAGTGGTTTTGTCGTTGCTATAAATTCCGGCTTACATGAATTTTCGTCGCGTGGAGCTTTTAAAGCACAAGAGCTAATACTTTCGACGCAACTTGAAAGATTGGATATAGAGATACAACTTATGAAGTCTCAACTTACGCCGGACAAACTCGATCAATTTAGCAAGGTATTTTCTATCTTTAGTTCTGTGTGTAGTATGCTTCCCTATATCAAGATCACCCATGGCGAATAACTCCACCAACCGGAATATGTCGGGATTATCTAAAGTATTACGCCATACGCTAGGCGAAATATTATCACTATAAATACGTTCTCCGTTAACCTCGAATATTCGAGATACGTCGATAATATTTTTATTTTGCTTTGTGATTACTCGCTTCAAAGTGAAAACGGCTTCTACGGCACGTTTATTATCAGAATCGTTGCTTTGAGTCATAATAGTACTTTTACTACTAGCCGAATAAACTAGAAATAGATAGCTTAAATTCAAACAAATAATATTTGCTATTCTTGATTGATTGATTAACTTTGTATTGAAAACGTTCTTTGATAAAGATGAAATATAAGAGGTGATATTTATAAGAAAGGGAATGAGTACCGTTTTTTAATGCAAATTCGGTGCAAATAGATTTTATAAATATTATAAGATATTAGTTATAAGCGTTTTAGATGGTGTACAAAAACGCCTCTCACGCATGTAATACGAGTTCGATTCTCGTACCCACTACTATCTGATTATCAGCCTCTTACTAGCAAGTAAGAGGCTTTTTTATTGCCCTATATCTATATCAAAGTATCGTTTTTAGGCGTTATAAAGAAGTATTTTCAAAAGAAAAATGCAAATTTAATGCAAATATTCATCTTGAATTATTATCGTGCTATCCCATTAATGTACCTACCTATAAAGAAAAAGAGGAAATGCAGTTAAACTACATTTCCTCTTTTTCTTTATAGATCTCAAAGCAAGATTCTTTATCTATTCTCAACCGGACTCTTTCTTCCCTCTTCTGCCCAGCCAGGTTTACGAACAAGTTGAAATACAGTTGGCTGAAAGAAAGGTTGGAACGATCATAGGTTATATCAAACGTCCAGGTTCTACGGAAAGAATCGAAAGTAGCGAATGGTTGCTCACCTCCTTTACACATAAACACTTCCGGGAAAGACGTAGGCGGATAAGGCTGGAATAAGCCCGCTAATTGGGCATACACATAGTCAATCATCCATTCGTCTCCCGTCAAGGTCAATTCCCCTTTCAAGCGGAGTTTGATTGCATAACTGGCAGTCACATCAGACGAGGTATAAACAGGGACTTGACTTTCTACCGGATAGTTACCGTCTTTATATCCAAGACTCATCGTTAGTTTAGACCGGCCGACGCCATTAAATCCATCTACTTCCTGATCCGCCAACTGATTTTTCAGGTTAATCATAAATGTCAGTTTACCGAGAGTCGGGTCACCCGGATATTGCGCAAGCGTGTCCAACACATAATCTTCGGTATTATAACTTCGGGCTATCAAATCTCCCTTTCCTGCCTCCAAAGCCGGACCGCCTCTTTCCACATCCACGTTGCCAACCGGATAATAAATAGCATCATTATCCCTAACGCAACCACTCAAACAAAACAGCAACACTGCCAAGCCTATTATCTTATTCATAATCACCTTACTTCTTGATTTTGCGGACAAAGATACATCTTTTTTATACCACCCTTGATTTATGTCAACCGTTTTTAGTATTTTTGCACACATCAAGACAGAAAAGACATGGATACACTATTAAGAGAGACTGTAAATGCTGTTGTCAATTCCCGCTTTCCGGAGATGAGTATAGAAGGAAGACGGCAGATAGAAAGCATACTGATTCGTGAAGAATTCCCCAAAGGAGCCATAGCGCTAAACGAAGGTGAAGTAGCCCACGAACTTGTTTTTGTAGGAAAAGGCATGCTTAGGCAGTACTATTACAAAAACGGGAAAGACGTGACCGAACATTTCTCATACGAAGGATGTATCGTGATGTGCATTGAAAGTTTTCTGAAACAAGTACCCACCCGGCTAATCGTGGAAACTCTTGAACCTTCCATTATTTACTTATTCCCCCGCGACATGATACAAAAATTAGCGAGGGAGAACTGGGAAATCAACATGTTCTATCAAAAGATATTGGAATACTCTTTAATTGTATCACAGGTTAAAGCAGACTCCTGGCGTTTCGAATCCGCTCGCGAACGTTATAACCTCCTGCTCGAAACACATCCGGAAATCATCAAACGCGCGCCTCTGGCACACATCGCTTCCTATCTTCTGATGACACCGGAGACACTAAGCCGTGTACGCTCCGGTGTTCTATGATTTTAGCGGCTTTTCCGGTATTCTTTTGGAGACATACCGGTGTAATGCTTGAAATATTTCCCAAAGAAAGACTGGTTTGCAAAATTCAGCCGGTCGGCAATCTCCTGTATATTCATACTTGAAGAATTCAGGAGGGCTTTCGCTTCCAGAATCACCAACTCATCAATCCACTCTCCCACTGTTTTTCCGCTGACTTCTTTCACTACTCCCGAAAGATGTTTCGGTGTCAGACACAGTTGGTCGGCATAGTATTTTACGCTGCGTTCAGACTGGTAAGACTCCACCAGAGACTCATAAAAGCGTTCGAAGATATACTCTTTCCGGCTTTTATTCTTCATCGTAGTAGCGTTTGCGGGTGCATGATTAGTGAAAATAGTGCAAAGCTCGAAAAAGAACCCCTGCATCAGTCCCATTACCACTTCCCTACGGTATAAAGCCTCCTTATTCCTCAACCGTTTCCTGATAAACGCGTGATACTCCTTCACCACCTCCTGCTCGTGCGGAGTGAGGTCGAAACACGGATAATCTTTCAGATAGAAAAACAAAGAAAGCACATTTCCGATCTTAGGCAACGTCTCCAGCAAGTTCTTCGACACAGCAAAGAAAATGCCTTTAAAATCGTGACTGAAATACCGCTGCTCGATAATCTGATTAGGCAGTGCTATCACCATCAATCCGGGACACAATTGAAATTCACGCAGACTAATCTTAAAAGTACCGGTACCCTCCAGACAAAGCCCCACCGTCAACACTTCCAGTTTGGTAGGCCCGTTATACAACGATATAACGCTCTCCGTATCGAAAAGCGCTATATCATTATCAACAACATCAATGTTGTCGGCATCTATATGTTTAGAATGAACTACCGAAGAAATACCTACTTTCGGAACACTTTGAATATCCATACTCTCTCTTTTTTTGGCGACAAATATACCAGCATTTAATCAGATATACAAGCCAATCGGGAGCATTATCGGACATAATGAACACTTTTAGATACTTATCGAACAGACCGGAACAGATATTCATAATCACGTTTGGCAGCCGGCACCGTCCACTTTTCCGGGACAAACTTCCACTGATTGAGCGCTTTCGGGTCCATCGTTCCTTTCTCCTCAATGTAATTCATCAGGTAGAAACGGAGATCCTTATCCGTAGAGAAAATAATGCGGTCTTTCAACTTCTCCTGCGGGATGCCCGCCCCTTTCGTCAGCAATTCTCCGCCACCATTGCCACGGTAAGAATTCAAGGCCACCTTATATATCTTATCCATGCGGAAAGGAGAACCATCAGCCATGCTTTTGATCGTTATCTTCTCGCCCTGCGGTTTAGTGACATCCACCGTATAAATAATGCCCGAAGCCGAGTCAAAATTAAAACTATAATTCTGGAAAGACGCTCTATCTTCCGCACCTTCACGACGTTTCTCCTTGAACCAGAGCAGATGATCTTCCGGTGATTTCATCCGGTTCGTCCACATATAATAAGACATCTCCAAGAAATCCTTAATCTCCTTTCCGGACAGAGTCATCACATACAGCATGTTCTCATACTTATATAAATTGAACATATCACTTACAAATACATCCCCCTTCTTTATTTCCGAGTCAAACGAAAGCGGAGCGGCAAACGAGATGTCGGCACCAGTGATGTCGAGCTGCAAGGTATGTATCAGGTCGATAAAGGCAGAAGGGCCGAAGAAAGCAGGATGAGTGGAGATACTTTCGGTAAAAGTGCCGATCTTCTTCGAAACGAACTTCTGCACCGTTTCATATTGCGGGGCAAAACGCTTCATAAAGTCCTCGCTGATTCCGTAAGCCTCCGTTTCGGTCAAGACACCCTTGATAGCCTTGCTCTGCACCTTTCCATCTTTCAGTTTCAAGGTCACATCTACATTAGACAAAACAATCCCATTGCTGGCCGGATCGATAATCAACACCGAGTCTCCGGCAACATTCATCACCTTCTTACATTCGCGGGAATGATCGTGCCCCATCAATACGATATCGAATCCCGGCACATTCTTCGCTACGTTGAGAGAAGCGTTCTCGTTGTATTTGCCCGACATTTTGAAAGCCTCCTGTCCGGCATGGAACAAGCCGATCACCAAATCCGGGTTCTCTTTTTCACGGATAACCTTCATCCATTTGCGTGCCGTCTCTTCCATATCGTCGAAACGCAATCCTTTCCACAGGTTTTCGGAGAGCCATGCAGGGATGGCAGGGGTAATCATTCCCAATACCACGATCTTCACGCCATCACGTTCCAACACTTTGTAAGGAGCCAGATGGGGCTGTCCCGTAGATGTATCTATGATGTTGGCACCCAACACTGGGAAGTCACAAGTGGCGATCCAACGGTCGAAAACGGCACGTCCCGTTTCCACGTCATGGTTACCCATGTTGCCGGCATCATACTTCATGTAATTCATCATTTCCGAGCAAAGATGGGGAGACACCGTATCTATATAATTATAGTAATAGGCAGTGGGCTGTCCCTGCAAAATATCGCCGTTATCCAGCAATATCAGATTCTCCTTATATTGCTCGCGCTCTTTCTGCACGAAAGAATAAATCCGTGCCAGACTCCCCTTCCACTCGTGGCGGGTTATAAAATTATAAGGATAATAATTGCCGTGTACGTCACTTGTTTCTACAATCTTCAGTTTCACCACCTTCTCCTGCGCCGCAACAGACAGAGCGAGGCAGAGAAGCAAGCCATAAATTAATACGATTCGTTTCATTCTTTTTCTATATTTAGATTTAACGGATGAGAGAATACAAACCGCGCCCCACCGGTATAGTCAGGGTCGATCCATATACTTCCTTTCCATTTGTGCACAATCAATTTACAGATAGACAATCCCAGTCCGGTACCCTGGGCATATTCATTCAGTTTCTCAAAACGCTCGAACACAAGTCCCTGTTTTTCTTTCGGGATACCGCATCCGGTGTCCGTCACCGAGAAGACAGCCATTTGCGTTTCCTCGTTCACAGAAAAGTCCAATGTGATCTTACCGCATTTCGTAAACTTGTTGGCGTTGGACAGCAGGTTAATCATCACTTGCTGCATACGCTGCACATCCGTCACCATCCGGAAAGATTCGAAAGAAGTGGTAAACAAGAACTGGTTTTCCGACGACTGCCGCGAAAAACTAACAGACGCCACCACCTGGCTGCACAACTGCACCACATCACATTCCTCCCAAGTCAGCGTCACCCGGTTGGCCTCCAGACGTGAAAGGTCGAGAATATCGTTAATCAGTCGAAGCAACAAATCCGAATTGGTTTTGATAATCTGATAATAAGACTGCTGTTCCTCCTCCGTGCTACCGCCAACGGCCAATACATCCGAGAATCCTACAATCGAATTCAACGGTGTCCGTATCTCATGGCTCATATTGGCAAGGAAAGCACTCTTCAGACGATTGGACTCTTCCGCCCTGTCTTTGGCTACGCGCAAGTCCTTCTCCGATTTCAGCAGCTCATCTTTCAGGCGTTTCGTACGGAAATAATAGAAGAGAGAGATGCACAAGCCGAGCACCAGTATCACAAACAAAGCACAGGCAGACCATATCTGATAAGTATATTGCTGATAGAACGAAACCGGCTGGTTGACAAGCTGCACTTTAAAAGGCAATACTGCCGGATCCAGCCCCCATTCCTTCACCTTCCGGCTATCCAATACCGCTTTGCAGCCGATTACCGAAAGATGTTTCGCCGTATCCTGCGGGTGCGTATCCATCCGTACAGACTCCATAGCCATTTCTCCACCCACTTTCCGGTAGTCGGGCAACACCCCTCCTATCGCCCAATGACCGAGACTCACCGATGAAGGGGTAAAAGCCGGAATGGTAGGGGTAACTTCCATCATGGCATACGTGGCATTTCTCATGAAATACCCCTCGTTCATATCCACCCGCCACGTTCCTACCAGGATCACCGTGTTTTCGGGCAGTTGCCTCAACTCCTCAACGATGGTATAAATAGAATGTTTCCGTCCATCCATCAGAATCAAATCCAGATCGGGGAATTTCTTCATTTCTTTTCGCACCAATGCTTGCATGGTCACTCCGCCATACGTGTTGTCCGAAATAAAGGCAATGTGTTTCGTTTTCGGATAGAAGGCTTGAATCATCTGAATATTACCCTCTATATCATATTGGTTGATAAATCCCGATTTGAGTTCGGGGATATTCAGATGGTCATCGAAGAGATCGACAGATTCGGGCATCCAGCTATCCAGGCTTCCCACGGTATCTTCCGGCAATATCACCACGTTGCTACTCGCCAGACTGCACATCACGGGCACTTTCACCTGCATTTCATCCCGCTGAGACAAATAAGCGGCCCATGCTTCCTGACCTAACAAGATAATCTGCGCCGGATGCTTTTCTCCCTGGTATTTAGCAAGAATCTGTGTCATCATTTTGCTCCATAGCGGAGCTTCCGAGAAGCTTTTACAGTTCATATTCTCGATGATGATGTCGCGCTGTCCTCCCAACTTACTATATTCATCCATATAATCGGAAATAGTGACCGATGTTTGGTGCGCTGCCGGATTATAAGAACAGATAATCAGAATAGGTTTCTTATCGTTAGAGACAGCCAAGACCTTCGATGACTGCAGGAGCCAAAGAAAACAGATAAAAAAATATCCAAGACGTCCCAGCATAATAATGCAGTTTTGATGTGTTAATTCATTAATTGAGTTGCAAATATAGTAAAACTTGTCGGGTTTAACAGATTTATATGTATTTTTGTCGCTCATTTACTGTCAAAAAATACAAATTATGGAATTATTTCACAAGATGATTTCCGGATTTCTGGGCATACCGGAAAGACAAATAAGCAGCACGCTCCATCTTTTGGGCGAAGGTGCTACGATTCCTTTCATCAGCCGATACCGCAAAGAAGCCACTGGCGGGCTGGATGAGGTGCAGATAGAGCAGATCAAAGAGCAACACGATAAGTTGTGCGACATAGCCAAACGGAAAGAAACGATTCTCGGCACCATCACCGAACAGGGCAAACTGACTGCGGAACTGGAGAAACGCATCAACGACACCTGGAACCCGACGGAACTGGAAGATATATACCTCCCTTACAAACCCAAACGGAAGACACGTGCCGAAGTGGCCCGCCAGAAAGGGCTGGAGCCGCTTGCCACCATCCTGCTGTTGCAACGGGAAAACAACCTTAGCGCCAAAGCTGCTTCCTTTGTAAAAGGTGAAGTGAAAGATGTGGAAGACGCGCTGAAAGGTGCGCGTGACATTATCGCGGAGCAGGTGAACGAAGACGAGCGTGCCCGCAACGCGGTACGTAACCAGTTTGGGCGACAGGCAGAGATTACGGCCAAACTAGTCAAAGGAAAAGAGGAAGAAGCAGCGAAATACCGCGATTATTTCGATTTCTCCGAGCCACTGAAACGTTGCACGTCCCACCGTCTGCTCGCCATCCGCCGGGCAGAGTCGGAAGGGTTGCTGAAAGTGTCTATCAATCCCGACGACGAGGCCTGCATCGAACGTTTGGAACGCCAATTCGTACGTGGCAACAACGAATGTAGCCGGCAAGTGGGCGAAGCCACGACGGATGCTTACAAACGGTTGCTCAAGCCTTCCATTGAGACAGAATTTGCCGCCCAATCCAAAGAGAAAGCCGACGATGAAGCAATTCGCGTATTCACCGAAAACCTCCGCCAACTTCTTCTCGCTCCGCCATTGGGACAAAAACGGGTGCTCGCCATCGACCCCGGATTCCGTACCGGATGTAAGGTGGTTTGTCTCGACGCGCAAGGCAATCTGTTGCATAATGAGAATATCTATCCGCATCCTCCGATCAACAAGACCGGCGAGGCTGCTTCGAAACTTCGCAAGATGATTGAGGCCTACCAGATAGAAGCCATCTCCATCGGCAACGGAACGGCAAGCCGGGAGACGGAAGATTTCATCAACAGTCAGAGTTTCGACCGTCAGATACCCGTGTTTGTAGTCAGCGAGCAGGGGGCTTCCATTTATTCGGCTTCCAAAATTGCTCGTGACGAGTTTCCGGATTACGACGTAACGGTGCGTGGGGCAGTCTCCATCGGACGCCGCCTGATGGATCCGTTGGCAGAGTTGGTGAAGATAGATCCAAAGTCTATCGGCGTGGGTCAATACCAACACGATGTAGACCAGACGAAGCTGAAGAAAGCACTCGATCAGACGGTAGAGAATTGCGTGAACCTGGTCGGGGTAAATCTCAATACGGCAAGCAGTCATCTGCTCACCTATATATCCGGTCTGGGCCCCCAACTGGCACAGAACATTGTCAATTACCGGGCAGAGAACGGAGCTTTCAGTTCGCGGAAAGAACTGATGAAAGTGCCGCGCATGGGCGCCAAAGCCTTCGAGCAATGCGCCGGATTTCTTCGCATCCCCGGAGCTAAAAGTCCGTTGGATCATACCGCCGTGCATCCGGAAAGTTACCACATCGTAGAGCAAATGGCCAAAGACCTGAAATGCACCATCGACGAGTTGATAGCCGACAAGGAACTTCGCCGGAAGATCAATATTTCCGACTACATCACTCCTACTGTCGGCCTGCCTACCTTACAGGACATTCTGCAGGAGCTCGACAAGCCGGGACGTGACCCGCGCAAGGCTATCAAAGTCTTCGAGTTCGACAAGAATGTACGCACCATAGCCGATTTGCGCGAAGGGATGATTCTTCCGGGCATTGTAGGCAATATCACCAATTTCGGGGCGTTTGTCGATATAGGAATTAAGGAGAACGGTCTTGTACACCTTTCTCAATTAGCGGAACGGTTCATTTCCGACCCGACAGAAGTGGTGTCCATCCATCAGCACGTCATGGTGAGGGTGATGAATGTAGATTATGACCGGAAACGGATTCAACTTAGCATGATCGGGGTACCGCAAGACTGATTGCTTCTCTTTTCTCTCCCCACCACACGATCAGAATCGTAAATACAATCATAAGTACTGTGCAAATGAGCGAGCCTTCAAAACCGAAGGCTCCGCCATTCAGTACGTTTTCTTCGGGCATACGCAAAGTCAGCATACTGGTGGTGAAGTTGTTTCCGCTTACCTGATAACCGAGGATGGGGCCTTGAATCCAATTCCAGAAAAGATGGAGCGAGATAGGGAAACACAGGTTCCGCGTATATAGATAGGAAGCTCCCAGCAGCATACCTGCCAGCAACAGGTTGAGCATAGGCAGGAAAGCTATTTCGGGATTGAAGATGTGCATAAAGGCGAATAACGCTGCCGAGATGAAAAGCGCCAGGAATTTATTCATGGTGGTATGCAATAGGCGTCCGAGGATATAGCCGCGCATCAGTATCTCTTCGAACAAGGCGACCAGCAGGAAAAACACCCACGAGCCCAGCAGCTCCAACGGCTTGAACTGGAAACCGGTGACTTCTATCTCTCCCAAGACGAACGAGATTCCGAAGCCGAACAGATAGAGCAGGATTGCCATCAGGAAGCCATACCACAGTCCCTTGACGTGTCCTTTTAAGGAGAGCCCCAAATCAGAAAACGGACGGCGTTCGAAGCGGAGCATAGGAATGGCGGCGGTTAGAACGGCGAGCAGCATACTGGCTTCGAGGATAATGTATCCCATCACTCCCGGATGGCGGGCTTCCACACCCAACACCAACGACAAACATCCGCGGGCCAGCGTACCATACAATCCAAGAAGGATGAAAAGTATCACAATAAACAGCGGGATACAAGCCCACACAGGAAGTCTTTTGGGTTCTTTGCCCCCAGCAATGTTGTCTGCCTCCATTTTTACAATTTGTTAATCCGGCTACAAAATTAGATATAAAACATAAAAAAACATCATGTATTCTCTATTTTTCCTATATTTGTCAGAACAAATCTACAAAATTATGAAAATAAAACTACTATTGATAAGTTTCTTATTGGCCGCTAATGCGTTAGGAGCAGCCGCCCAAGTGAGTAAAACGTATTATGTGAGTAAGCCCGGTACGCTGATTTCCATGATGACTGAAGAGGAAGCCAACAGTGTCACCCATCTCACACTGACCGGCAAACTGAACGCGGAGGACTTCCGCCATCTCCGTGACGAATTTGATAATCTGAAAGTATTGGATATTTCGAACGCTGAAATCAAGATGTACAGCGGAAAAGCGGGCACTTATCCCAACGGGAAATTCTATATTTATATGCCGAACTTCATTCCTGCATACGCTTTCTCGAACGTGGTGGACGGAGTGACCAAAGGCAAAGCCACGCTGGAGAAAGTGATTCTTTCGGAGAAAACAAAGAATATCGAAGATGCCGCCTTCAAAGGTTGCGAGAACCTGAAAATCTGCCAGATCCGCAAGAAGACAGCTCCCAACCTGTTGCCGGAAGCGTTGGCAGACAGCGTTACCGCTATCTTCGTCCCCCTGGGCAGCAGCGACTCTTACCGCTACAAGGACAGATGGCAGAACTTTGCGTTTATCGAGGGGGAACCGGTAGAGACTACCCTGCAAGTGGGCGCCATGGGCAAACTGGAAGAAGAGATCCTGAAAGCGGGACTGCAACCCAGAGACATCAACTTCCTGACCGTTGAGGGCAAGCTGGATAACGCCGACTTCAAACTGATCCGCGATTATATGCCGAATCTCGTCTCTGTCGATATTTCCAGAACGAACGCAACGGCTATCCCCGACTTCACTTTCGCACAGAAGAAGTATCTACTGAATATGAAATTACCTCATAATCTGAAATCTATCGGACAGCGTGTATTTAGCAACTGCGGTCGCCTTTGCGGTACGTTGGAGCTGCCGGCCAGTGTGACGGCTATCGAGTTCGGTGCTTTTATGGGATGCGATAATCTCCGCTATGTGTTGGCTACCGGAAATAAGATTACGACGCTGGGTGATAATTTGTTCGGGGAGGGAGTTCCGAGTAAGTTGGTTTATAAGAAATAAAAAATCCCCTGATATGAATTAAACCGCTTGGTTATTCATATCAGGGGATAAAATTATCTTAGCGAGTATGAGATTCTTTCTTACTGACTTGCTTCTTTTTGCTAGCTTCATCCAATGAGTATTTATTCGCTCTCACTGCTATCTTATATCCGAGAAACATTCCCAGTAAAAGTAACATTAGATAATCAAATAATACAGATACCCGATCTAAATAAAAAATTGCATACGCTCCAAAAACATAACAATAGACTTGCATTATTATTTTATCTGATTTCAAATAAAATGTCCGAATGATTCCTTCTGCTTTCAATGGTCGTTTAGGAGTCCGTATATAGGGAAATAAATAACTCATCATTCCGCCTATTAATGTAATCGCCCAAAAAATTAAGAATATTATCTGTACACTGGATGACAGATAAGGAATCTTATATATATAAGGCAAGAAGATACGATAGGCAATTAGGATTATACTACCTAACAAAGCTGTTTTTTCATATATTGCTATTAAAAGATATCTCATATATTTATAAATTAAAAGTTTATTTTCCAATCAAAATACTCCTCCCATATAGTTGGACCATATATTTCTTTTTTTTCTACTTTTTTCGTATAGACTTCATAGGAATCTTGTGACGGGTCAGGGTTGGTAACGTCTAATGTTTCCTTCGAGAATGTTCCTATAACCCCAAGAATCATGCCTACCATTGTTTTCTTTCCTCCATCTTTTGGATTTCTTTTCGGAGCCGGATCACCATTAGGCATCACCCCCGACACGTTAGTATCAATACTTTCCGCCACATTCGCCTGATTCCGGTCCAATCCTTCTTTATTCCTCCTGTCTCTTTTTCTTTGATGCTCATATTCAGGACTAATCGCATTCTTTGCCTGATAAAATAAAAGAGTTCCAAAGGCATAAGACATTTTAGGAGCATTATTTATAATCTGCCCTAATTCCGCGAATTTCCCTGATGTATATCTCATTATCTGTTGATCTGAAGGCAATCTATAAGATTGTGTGTTCGTCAAAGGATAATAGAATGGCAGAGGAAGAGGAGTTCCATTTTCATAGATCACATTACCGCAATAATCGGTAGTAGTTGTATTTCCTGCGATACTATGAACAACACGTAGTTTGGTGCCTGCTGCATCATAAAGGTAAGAAATAGAGCTGCCATCTTCGAACTCTATACGGTTCGGTAAATTTAGGTAATTATATTGAATATTGATTATCTTTTTATTTAAATCTTTCGATAAATTGTCGTTGCATCATAATAGCACTACACACACTATTTATTCCTTCTTTACCTAAACTGGGCTAAGTAAGTAAAGTTATCACCAATAAAAGAAATTACCCTGATATAAATTGATGATTAGCCAACTTATGTCAGGGTAAAACAAGATAAATATTCTATATCAACTATTCTTTAGAAAAATAATCTTCTGGCAAATTTGTTACAAATTGGATCATTTGAATATCTCTATTTAGAAGAAAAGTATCTAAAGCACAACCTAGTTTATTCAGATAGATACTTTGTTTTATTCTGCTTTTTGATGGAGAATATAGCTGATATCCTCTGTCTCTATCATATCTTAAAAGGCAGGGTTGGAATTTACTCCGCTGCATAGTATCTGTTACATATTTATCACGTATTTCTTTTCTTATGATATAAAATTCTTCTTCGTAATCAAAATCTTTACTGCAATAACCCGAAGAATTATAAAAATAAGTAAAAAGAGAACTTTTCTTTTTTATCATTTCACATAAATCAAATTTAAACTTCATCCATTTTTTACCTTTCCAAAAAACATCCATTGATTCGTTCTTTATTTCAAATGAAATATCATCCTTATGCATGGATAAATATTGCAACAAATCTTCGCGTCCTGTTCTTTTTTTATTAATAGAATTTTCAAAATAACTAAATGATGAGAATGTGTTATCATTAGCATCATCTATCATTTTCCAACAAAAATTCTTCAATTCCTCGACAGATGGATATTTCAAGTTGGCGCGATAATACCATTTTACATGACTATATAAGTCAAACTTAAAGTCATAGTCAATAGAATTACCACCTTCTGAAGGCAGACTTTTGCAGCTATATATAACTAGAAAAAGTCCTGTAATTGCATAAACTAAAAATCTTTTCATTTTTCTCTATTAAAAAACAATCGGTTATATTTATCAACTAATGTATTGGCTGCAGACTTAGAATATTTTAGATGAAGTATATCAACCCCTTTTTTATTCATAAATCTAATATGGTAAGCTTTTTGCCCATTCTGCCAACCTCCAATATCTTTCGGCATATCTCTGTCTCCAACCCAATTTTCCATATACCCTTTCATTGCTCCTTTACCACCTAAGACATTATACAATCCACTACTACTTCCTTCATACTCTATATTATATTCATTTCTATGTGTATCAAGACCTAAATATCTAGATTCTTTTGAGTTTATTCCTTCAATAGAGAAGTCTGTAGTTGGATTTCCAGTATCTTCTCCTCCAAAAGAATTATTCACTTTTTTCTCTGCAATAGCAGATGTCAAAATTGCATTATCAATCTTCTGATACACAGCACCCTCAAAAGAGTCTGCCACTTTTTTACTTCCGAATAAACTATAATAAATATTATTTTCCGTATGTGTAACTCCTAAATACATTCCATTTCTCACTACTTTATTTAAATCTTTCTGCGAGTGAATATCTGCGCTATAGGAATATTTCCAAATTCCTTCTTCATTTTGAACTTTATACCAATCTTTACCATCTGGATCAATATACTTTACAGGATTATTCGCACAATAATTATATGGACTTACTCCATAATACTTTTCACTTGATGGATCCATCACATGCCATCTTCCCAATGCCGCATCATACATTCTCGCTCCATAATCATACCAATCCAGTCCGCCTTTTCTATCCA
>OGHZ01000756.1_pt1 | contig 18630 bp, 16 predicted proteins | sample 1571661 | NCBI WGS metagenome assembly OGHZ01 (sample SAMEA2582040, study PRJEB24529) | metagenome | biome: Human gut stool | place: China | collected 2011 | reverse complement strand
AAAATATAGTCCGTACGGGATTCGAACCCGTGTTACCGCCGTGAAAAGGCGGTGTCTTAACCCCTTGACCAACGGACCAAGTTCTGAGATTTTCATCTCGTTAACACTCTTATTATTATATCAGAGTATTCGATTTTGTCTATACTTTTTTTCAAAAAAAATATTAAATTTTGCTAAATTTATTCGAATTTTACGTTAGTTTTTATCTTGCTTTTACAAAGTATTGACATGTTGCTATATATTTTGTAAACTAATAGAGTTATTGGTCCCATAGCTCAGCTGGATAGAGCATTCGCCTTCTAAGCGAACGGTCGCAGGTTCGAATCCTGCTGGGATCAGATAAAAAACGCAATCTAGAATCTCTAGTTGCGTTTTTCTTTTGCCTCGATAAATAGGAAATAATTTAAAACAAGCAAGGGAAGCAAAGTCGTATATAGGCTGTATTCATGTAAATATTGAGCAAACCAAGTTGAGGCTGCAACTCCTACCATAAATGTAAAGATGATAATAGTAGTATAAGAAGCTTGTTTAAGTACTTTGGGATCCCCCTCGTCAATAGCCCTGGCAACGGTTAAAGAGGTATTCGTAATATTACCAGTCATCATGAAGGAAGCATAATTTACCCCTCTGACGCGTTTAAAAATCCCTACCTGAAGAGAGGCAAAGAAGGCCAAGCCCGCAATCGTAATAGTAGAATCAACGTAAGGTGTAATAATGGCGAGAATAGTCATCAAGAGAAAGGCAAGTCTAATCGCTTGCAAATGCCATCCCCATTTATGGTTAATGAGCCACTTCTTAACAAAAAAAACAAAAAACTGACCTAAAACAAAGAAAAAAATAGGTATCACATAGCTGAAAGCTCTTGCAATATGCCCCTCAACAAGGTGAATAACCAAATAAAGGAGATTACCTGTCTGAATACTTGCAAATCTTCCGTCTTGAGTATTGTAAGTATAGGCATCAATGAAGCCCCCTATATAGCTTACTAGAGTTGCTACCCGTAATCCTTCAAAAACACGATAGGAGCGTTTTTTCATTCTGAACATGTCTGTTTCCTTCTTCTACTTATGGTAAGGACTTCCCTGCTGAATCATGAATGCGCGATAAATTTGTTCTACTAATACAAGGCGCATAAGCTGATGAGGGAACGTTAAGAGACCAAAACTCATTAATTGATTAGCCCTCTTTTTCACTGTAGGAGAGAGTCCCAAACTTCCCCCTATAATAAAAGTAATATCTGAATAGCCTCTAAGAGTCGCTTGCTCCAACTCTTTAGCAAATTGCTCCGAGGGAAATTGTTTTCCTTCAATAGCTAAGGCAATGACATAATCACGATCACCTACTTTAGCCAAGATACGCTGTCCCTCTTTGTCTAGGATAGCTTTATTTTCAGCTTCGCTTGCATTATCTGGCGTCTTTTCATCCGTTAATTCTATAGACTCAAATTTTGTAAAGCGTCCTAGTCGTTTGACATACTCCGCAATGCCATCTTTCAAATATTTTTCTTTCAATTTTCCAACGGTAATCAATTTAACTTTCATAGGCTTATTATAGCACATATCCACAATCTTTTAACACCTTATCCACACCTTTTTACTGTTAAGAATCTTTAGTTATCCCTATAAAATAGCTTCTTATCTACACTTTTTGAAACTTATCCACAGACTGTTGATAACTGTTTTTTAAAATCACTTTATGATATAATTAAGCTTACTTTGATATGTTTATCAAAAAGGAGGACTAAACGTGAAAAAATTTAACTGGAAAAAAATAGTAGCGCCAATTGCAATGCTTGTTATTGGCTTGCTAGGTGGTTTGCTAGGTGCCTTTATCCTACTAACAGCAGCAGGGGTATCTTTTACCAATTCAACAGATACAGGTGTTAAAACAGCTAAGACCGTATACAATAATACAACAGATACAACTAAAGCTGTTAAGAAAGTACAAAATGCCGTTGTTTCTGTCATCAATTACCAAGAAGGGTCATCATCAGATTCTCTAAATGAACTTTATGGCCGTATCTTTGGTGGAGATGATAGTTCTGACTCTAGCCAAGACAAATCAAAAGATTCTGATGGGTTGCAAGTCGCTGGTGAAGGTTCTGGAGTCATCTATAAAAAAGATGGGAAAGAGGCCTACATCGTAACCAACAACCACGTTGTCGATGGCGCTAAAAAACTTGAAATCATGCTTTCAGATGGATCAAAAATTACTGGTGAACTCGTTGGTAAAGATACTTACTCTGACCTAGCAGTTGTCAAAGTTTCTTCAGATAAAATTAAAACCGTAGCAGAATTTGCAGACTCAAACTCTCTCACAGTCGGCGAGAAGGCAATTGCTATCGGTAGCCCACTTGGTACCGAATACGCCAACTCAGTAACAGAGGGAATCGTTTCTAGCCTTAGCCGTACCGTAACTATGCAAAACGACAATGGTGAAACTGTTTCAACAAATGCTATCCAAACAGATGCTGCCATTAACCCTGGTAACTCAGGTGGTGCCTTAGTCAATATCGAAGGACAAGTTATCGGTATTAACTCAAGTAAAATTTCATCAACGTCAGCAGTCGCTGGTAGCGCCGTTGAAGGTATGGGATTTGCCATTCCATCAAACGATGTTGTCGAAATCATCAATCAATTGGAAAAAGACGGTAAAGTTACACGACCAGCCCTAGGAATCTCAATGGCCGATCTTAACAGCCTTTCTAGCAGTGCAACTTCTAAATTAGATTTACCAGATGATGTGAAAGCTGGAGTTGTAGTCGGCAGCGTTCAAAAAGGTATGCCAGCTGACGGTAAACTTCAAGAAAATGATGTTATCACTGAAATTGACGGTAAAGAAATCAACTCAAAAACTGATATTCAAACCAATCTTTACAGCCATAGTATTGGAGATACAATCAAGGTAACCTTCTATCGTGGTAAAGAGAAGAAAACTGAAGAACTTAAATTAACAAAATCTACAGAAGACTTGTCTGACTAAGTCATTGACAAATCTGTCAAAAGACCTTTACAATAATGTAAAGGTCTTTTTTGGAAAGGAATAACATGCAAGAACAACTCAAAGCTTTACCTATTAGTGACATCTATCCCAATCCTTTTCAACCTCGTATAGAGTTCTCTGATGAAGAATTAGCGGAGCTAAGCCAATCGATTGCAGAAAATGGACTAATACAGCCAATCATTGTCCGAAAATCGGATATTATTGGTTATGAACTAATTGCTGGGGAAAGACGTTTACGTGCCTGTAAACGTCTAGGAATGACAGAAATCCCTGCAGTTGTAAAGGAAGTTACAGATCAAGAGAGTCGTAAACAAGCTATTATTGAAAATTTACAACGATCGAATCTCAATCCCATTGAAGAAGCAAAGGCCTATCGTAGTTTAATTAATGAGCTAGCTTATAGTCACGAGGAACTGGCCAAAGCTATGGGGAAATCCAGACCCTATATCAGTAACGCTCTCAGACTCCTCCAACTTCCCCAAGAGATACAGACGAGTATCGAAAATGGCAAACTGAGTCAAGGACATGCTAGAGCACTTTTAGCTGTTGAGGATACAAAAAAGCAATTAACTATCTATCATCAGGTCCTTACTGAAAAATGGTCCGTTCGTACCCTGGAAAAAAGACTTCAAGGACTTCCTAAAAAACAAAAATCAAAAAAAGATATTCATATAAAAGATAAAGAAAAAGAACTTGAAAAATCACTTGGTCTCCCCGTTACTCTTCATTATCACAAAAATCACTCTGGAACTATTCAGATCCACTTTTCGACGGAAGAAGATTTTAACAGAATTATCAACAAGCTTATTTGACCTGTGAATTGAGTAGCAAAAAGAAACAAACTTATCCACATCATAAAATGGATGCCCTCCCTTTATTTTAGAGGGTTTCTTTTTTTATTCACAACTTGTGGATAACTCTTGTGCACAATGTGAATTGTCTTTTTTAGCTTGTGGATAACTCAAGGAACTTTTATCTTCTGACCTGTGGAAAACTTTTTTGTTTTATGATAGAATCAGAGAACAAGAATAAAGAAGGAGAATTGATGGAATGACCGAAAAAGAGCATTTTTTTTGGAATAAGCTCTTAGAGCTGGCCAAAGAGGAACTAACACAAGCCACTTTTGATTATTATGTCCTAGATACCAAGCTCATCAAAGTTCAAGATAACGTTGCTACAATTCTGCTTGAAGAAGTCAAAAAGCTATTCTGGGAAAAGAATATGCAATCTTTCATTTTGATGGCTGGTTTTGAAGCCTATAATAGTGAAATCAAAGTTGAGTACGTCTTTGACGAAGCACTCTTAAACGAGACAAATTCAACTGTAACAAACAATGACTTTGGCAATAAAAAGGAACAGCAAACACCTGCTCTTCCTACATTGGACTCTGACTTAAATAGTAAGTACACCTTTGATAATTTTATTCAGGGCGATGAAAACCGTTGGTCAGTTGCTGCATCTTTAGCTGTAGCAGATTCACCAGGAGCTACGTATAACCCTCTATTTATTTATGGAGGACCTGGTCTCGGAAAAACTCACTTACTCAATGCCATTGGTAACAAGGTCTTACATGATAATCCTCAAGCACGTATCAAATACATTACTGCAGAGAATTTCATTAATGAATTTGTTGTCCATATCCGTTTAGATAAAATGGATGAACTAAAACTTAAATACCGTCATCTGGACGTTCTCTTAATTGATGATATTCAATCATTGGCTAAAAAATCAACGCAAGCCACTCAAGAGGAATTTTTCAATACTTTCAATGTCCTTCACAATAATAATAAACAAATTGTCCTGACCAGCGACCGTAATCCAGATCAATTGAACGAGATGGAAGAGCGTCTTGTCACGCGCTTTAAATGGGGGTTAACCGTCAATATCACACCACCTGACTTTGAAACGCGAGTGGCCATTCTTACTAATAAGATTATGGACTATGATTATCATTTTCCTCCTGAAACAATTGAGTATTTAGCTGGCCAATTTGATTCAAATGTCCGTGACTTAGAAGGGGCCTTAAAAGATATTAGCTTAGTTGCCAATGTTCGCCAGTTAGATACTATCACAGTTGAAGTAGCTGCTGAAGCCATTCGCGCACGTAAAATGGATGGTCCTAAGTTAACTCTTATTCCGATTGAGGATATCCAAACTGAGGTAGGAAAATTTTATAATGTCACTGTAAAAGAGATCAAGGCAACTAAACGAACACAAAATATTGTCTTGGCACGTCAGGTAGCCATGTATCTTGCGCGTGAAATGACTGATAACTCCCTTCCAAAAATTGGAAAAGAATTTGGCGGAAGAGATCACTCAACTGTCTTACATGCATACAATAAAATCAAAAATATGATTGCTCAAGATGACAGTTTACGCATTGAAATTGATACCATCAAAAACAAGATAAAATGACACTTGTGGATAACTATTAAAAATTATCCAAACTTTTCCACAGGCTGTGCACAAGTTTAAAGCCTTGATAAAACTATGTTTTGTAGACTTATGCACAGTGTCCACAAGACCTACTACTACTACTAAAATAATACTAATAAAATAAAGGAGCATCATGATTCAATTTGCGATTAATAAAGCTTATTTCTTACAAGCACTTCATACGACTCGCCGTGCTATTTCTTCTAAAAATGCTATCCCAATTCTATCAACGATTAAAATCGAAGTTACCAGTGATGGTATCTATTTGACAGGATCAAATGGGCAAATCTCAATTGAAAATAGTATCTCAGTTTCAGAAGAAAATGCAGGCCTATTAATTACACAGCCAGGTAGTATCCTTTTGGAAGCCAACTTTTTCATTAATGTTGTCTCAAGCTTGCCTGATGTTACCCTTACTTTTGAAGAAATCGAACAATACCAAGTTTTACTGAAAAGTGGTAAATCAGAAATTACCTTGAAAGGGAAAGATGTTGAACAATATCCCCGTATTCAGGAAGTTGATAGCTTGACGCCATTACTCATGGACACAAAAGTGTTAAAATCTATCATTGCTGAAACTTCATTCGCAGCAAGCACACAAGAAAGTCGTCCAATTTTAACCGGTGTTCACTTCGTTCTTTCAAATCATAAAGATCTCAAAGCTGTAGCAACTGACTCTCACCGTATGAGCCAACGCCAACTTGTTTTGGAGCATTCTGCAGATAACTTTGATGTTGTAATCCCAAGTCGCTCACTTAAAGAATTATCGGCAGTCTTTAGCGATGATATTGAAAACATAGAGGTTTTCTTCTCAGCAAATCAAATTCTATTCCGTAGTGAAACAATTTCTTTCTATACACGTCTACTTGAAGGAAATTATCCAGACACGAATCGTCTCTTGTCTGATTCATTTGAAACAGAAGTTGTTTTCGAGACAGCTAGCCTTCGTTCTGCTATGGAACGTTCATATTTGATTTCTAATGCTAGTCAAAGTGGTACCGTCAAACTCGAAATCATCAATGGCAGTGTCAGTGCCCATGTTAATTCACCAGAAGTCGGAAAGGTGAATGAGGATATTGATGTGCAAGATGTTTCTGGTAGTGATTTGGTCATTAGTTTCAACCCAACCTACCTAATAGATGCTTTGAAAGCTCTTAAGAGTGAGACTGTCCGTGTACGTTTCATTTCACCAGTGCGTCCATTTACTTTGACGCCAGCAGATGACAGTGAGAATTTTATTCAATTGATTACACCTGTAAGAACAAACTAAAATCGAAAAAGTTATCCACTGTGGATAACTTTTTTACTAGAGAGGGAGTTTATGTACCAAATTGGAAGTTTAGTTGAAATGAAAAAACCACATGCTTGTACCATCAAAGCAACAGGAAAAAAAGCTAATGAATGGGAAGTGACCCGTCTTGGAGCTGACATTAAGATTCGTTGTACGAATTGTGATCATGTGGTTATGATGAGTCGTCATGATTTCGAAAAGAAACTTAAGAAGGTTTTATAACAGACATTGGGGAGTCTATATAATGAGGTTCTTGTGTTAAGAAAATTAGTTTACTAGCAATATAAAAACTTTCTAGAGTCCCTAATTATCTTCTTTATAGCATTCTTTGCCTTGCTTTCCTTTTTATGATTCTCAAAGGGAAGTTGCCTATTTTTAACAATTTTTGTGTTATAATTAACTGAATTACTTTTTTATGGAGAAATAAATTAATGGCTTTAACAGCAGGTATCGTTGGTTTGCCAAACGTTGGTAAATCAACTCTTTTCAATGCAATTACAAAAGCGGGTGCGGAAGCTGCTAACTATCCTTTCGCGACAATTGATCCAAACGTCGGAATGGTTGAGGTACCAGACGAGCGTTTGACGAAACTGACTGAACTTATTACCCCTAAAAAGACAGTTCCAACCACATTTGAGTTCACAGATATTGCGGGTATCGTAAAAGGAGCATCAAAGGGTGAAGGTCTTGGAAATAAGTTCTTGGCGAACATTCGTGAAGTAGATGCGATTGTCCATGTGGTTCGTGCTTTCGATGATGAAAATGTTATGCGTGAACAAGGGCGTGAGGATGCCTTTGTAGATCCGATGGCTGATATCGATACAATCAACCTAGAATTGATTTTGGCCGACCTTGAATCAATTAACAAACGTTATGCGCGTGTCGAAAAAATTGCGCGTACACAAAAAGATAAAGATTCTGTGGCAGAGTTTAATATTCTTCAAAAGATTAAACCTGTTCTAGAAGATGGTAAGTCTGCACGTACGATTGATTTTACTGAGGAAGAGCAAAAAATTGTTAAGGGACTCTTCCTCTTGACAACAAAACCAGTACTTTATGTGGCTAACGTTGATGAAGACCAAGTCGCAAATCCTGATGATATTGATTATGTCAAACAAATTCGTGAGTTTGCAGCGACTGAAAATGCAGAAGTAGTTGTTATCTCGGCACGTGTTGAGGAAGAAATTTCTGAATTGGATGATGAAGACAAAGAAATGTTCTTGGAAGACCTTGGTTTGACAGAATCAGGAGTTGATAAACTGACACGCGCAGCCTATCACTTGCTTGGTCTTGGAACTTACTTTACTGCTGGTGAGAAAGAAGTACGTGCTTGGACCTTTAAACGAGGCATCAAGGCTCCACAAGCAGCAGGAATTATCCACTCTGACTTCGAGAAAGGATTTATCCGTGCTGTAACCATGTCTTACGATGATCTCATTAAATATGGTTCTGAGAAAGCTGTTAAGGAAGCTGGTCGCCTTCGTGAAGAAGGAAAAGAATATGTTGTTCAAGATGGCGACATCATGGAATTCCGTTTCAACGTTTAGAAAATAAAAAATAGTGCACAAGGCTGAAAAGTATTTTTCAGTCCTTTTGCTGTTTATCAAAGAGGAGAAATAATGACAAAATTAGTAGTTGGCTTGGGAAATCCTGGTTCAAGATACCATGAGACACGTCACAATGTTGGTTTTATGGCCATTGACCTAATGGCTAAGGAACTGGGATTAACCTTTTCTGAAGAAAAGACCTTTAAGGCTGAAGTGGCTTCGACCTTTTTAAACGGTGAGAAGGTTTATTTTGTGAAACCAACAACCTTTATGAATCTATCAGGTCTAGCTGTTAGAGCATTGCTAGCTTATTACAATATTCCTATAGAGGATTTTATCGTCATTTACGATGACTTAGATATGGAAGTTGGGAAATTACGCTTTCGTCAAAAAGGTTCAGCAGGTGGTCATAATGGGATTAAATCTATCATTGCTGAAACTGGCACTCAAGAATTTGACCGTATAAAAATTGGTATTGGTCGCCCACAGAAAGGAATGACGGTCGTTAATCATGTCCTTGGAAAATTTAGTGAAGATGATTATGCCACAATTTTACTGACTTTAGACAAGGTAGAGACGGCCCTCAATCATTACCTTAAAACCAATGATTTCGAAGACACCATGAGGCGTTATAATGGCTAATACCCTATTAGATCTTTTTGAGAAGAATCCTCAATTGCTTGAGTGGCGTGATAAAGTAACTTTATTGAGTAGACAGTTGGTTATGGGATTTTCTGGTTCCAGCAAGGCAGTTGTCATGGCATCTGCCCTTTCTGAGCAGGTTCCTAAGATTCTAATCGTTACTTCAACACAAAATGAAGCTGATCAACTAACAGGAGATTTGTCAGCTATCTTAGGAGAGGATAAGGTTTATTCTTTTTTTGCAGATGATGTAGTAGCTGCAGAGTTTATCTTCGCTTCTCCAGAAAAGACCCATTCTCGTCTCGAAAGTCTTAATTTTTTAATAGATAAAGAGGCAAGTGGAATCTTGGTTACGAGTTTAGTTGGTACTAAGTTACATTTGCCTAATCCTGAGGTTTATAAAGACTCTCGCATTGACTTAACACTAGGGGAGGAACATGATTTAGAGGCTCTCAGTAAGCATCTGACTCATATTGGATACCAAAGGGTAGAGCAGGTTCTCTCACCTGGTGAGTTTAGTCGTAGGGGCGATATTTTAGATATTTATGAACTGACTGCAGAACTCCCCTACCGTTTAGAATTTTTTGGAGATGAGATTGATGGTATTCGTCAGTTTGATAGCGATAGTCAGAAATCTTTAGACAATTTAGAGCATATTATCGTATCTCCGGCAGATGATATTATCTTAACAAGAGAAGATTACCAACGTGCTGAGAAGGCCCTAGAAAGTGCGGTCTCAAAGGCAGAAGGTCCTCATAAGGCTTACCTTGAGGAGGTTCTGTCGGTTACGATTGATGGTTACCGTCATAAAGATTTACGTAAGTTTTTGTCTCTCTTTTATGATAAAGCTTACACCTTATTTGACTACCTTCCAAAGGGAACTCCTGTATTCATTGATGATTTTCAAAAGATAGTGGACCGCCATGGACGTCTTGAGTTGGAAGTGGCTAATCTTTTAACTGAGGATCTTCATCAGGGCAAGTCTCTGAGTCATCTAAATTACTTAGTGGATTCATTTAAGACTTTACGTAACTATCAGCCAGCTAGTTTCTTTCCGAATTTTCATAAGGGATTGGGAAATCTTAAATTTGATAAGTTGTATCAATTCACGCAATACCCTATGCAGGAGTTCTTTAACCAGTTCCCACTTCTAGTTGATGAAATACATCGCTATACCAAGAATAAGGCAACAGTTATTTTACAAGTGGGGTCTGAGAAGCAGCTCAAATCTTTGAAGGAAACCTTGGAAGAATATGATTTAGATTTACCCCTTAGTAGTTTTGGAGATTTGATACCTCATAAGCCTCAGTTAGTCTTAGGAAACTTATCCAATGGTTTTTACTTTGCGGATGAAAAGCTTGTTCTTGTCACTGAACGTGAGATTTTTCATAAAAAAGTAAAACGTCGTGCGCGTGCCAGTCACGTTTCCAATGCAGAGCGTCTCAAAGATTACAATGAACTTGAAAAAGGTGATTATGTTGTACACCAGACTCATGGTATCGGTCAATTTAAAGGTATTGAGACTATTGAGATTAAAGGGGTGCATCGTGACTACTTGACCATCCAATATCAGGATGCTGCAACAATTTCTCTACCTGTTGAGCAGATTGAGAGTCTCTCTAAGTATGTGTCAGCGGACGGAAAAGAGCCTAAAATTAATAAACTCAATGATGGGCGTTTCCAAAAGACTAAACAAAAAGTAAGCAAGCAAGTAGAGGATATTGCCGATGATCTCTTAAAACTTTATGCTGAGCGTAGTCAACTTAAAGGTTTTGCTTTTTCACCAGATGATGATAACCAAAGGGATTTCGAAGATGATTTTGCCTATGCTGAGACAGAGGATCAATTGCGTTCTATCAAGGAAATTAAGGCAGACATGGAGTCAGACAAACCCATGGATCGTCTCTTGGTGGGTGATGTTGGTTTTGGTAAGACAGAGGTAGCTATGCGTGCTGCCTTCAAGGCGGCCAATGATGGAAAGCAAGTTGCTATCCTAGTTCCTACAACAGTTCTTGCCCATCAGCATTATTTGAATTTTAAAGAACGTTTTGAAAATCATGCTGTTGAGGTAGATGAACTCAGTCGTTTTAGAAGTAAAAAAGAGCAAAATGAGACTATTGAAAATTTAGCTAAAGGGCGTATTGATATTATTATCGGTACTCACCGCCTGCTGTCCAAAGATGTTAAGTTTTCTGATTTAGGCTTGCTAGTAATTGATGAAGAACAACGTTTTGGCGTGAAGCATAAAGAGAAACTTAAGGAGTTGAAAGCTAAGGTTGATGTCCTTACTCTAACTGCGACACCTATTCCTCGTACGCTTCATATGTCTATGTTAGGTATTCGTGATTTGTCGATTATTGAGACAGCACCTACCAACCGTTATCCAGTTCAAACTTATGTTATGGAAACCAATCCTGGTCTTATTCGAGAAGCGATATTAAGAGAGATGGACCGAGGCGGCCAGATTTTTTATGTTTATAATCGTGTTGAAACCATTGATCAAAAAGTTTCTGAACTACATGAGCTGGTCCCTGAAGCACGTATCGGATTTGTTCATGGTCAGATGAGTGAGGTTATGTTGGAGAATACCCTCTTGGATTTCTTGAATGGTGATTACGATGTTTTAGTAGCAACGACCATTATCGAGACAGGGATTGATATCTCCAACGTTAATACGCTCTTTATTGAGAATGCAGATCATATGGGCTTATCTACTCTTTATCAGTTGAGAGGTCGTGTGGGGCGTAGTAATCGAATTGCTTATGCCTATCTCATGTATCGTCCTGATAAAGTGTTGACGGAAGTCTCTGAGAAGCGATTGGATGCTATTAAGGGCTTTACAGAACTGGGATCAGGTTTCAAAATTGCCATGCGTGATTTATCAATTCGTGGTGCCGGGAACATTCTTGGTGCTTCTCAAAGTGGTTTCATCGACTCAGTCGGATTCGAAATGTACTCGCAACTCTTGGAAGAGGCTATCAATAAACGTCAAGGTAAAACTCAAGTTCGCCGTAAAGGAAATGCAGAGTTTAATCTTCAGATTGATGCTTACCTCCCTTCTGACTATATTTCTGACGAGCGCCAAAAAATTGAAATTTATAAGCGTATTCGAGAAATTGAGAATCAGAAAGACTATCAAGACCTTCAAGATGAGCTTATTGACCGCTTTGGAGAATATCCAGACCAAGTTGCCTATCTCATTGAGATTGGTCTGGTTAAGGCCTATTTGGATGCTGCCTTTGCAGAATTAGTCGAGCGTAAGAACGATACTATTATTGTTCGTTTCGAAAAAGCCTCTCTTAAATTCTTCTTGACTCAAGACTATTTCGAAGCCATCTCTAAAACGCATTTAAAAGCAAAAATCAGTGATAACCAAGGGAAAGTAGAGATTACTTTTGATGTTCGTAACAAGAAAGACTATGAAATTCTTGAAGAATTAAAGATTTTTGGACAGACATTTATGGAAATCAAAGAACGTAAAGAAAAAAAAGAAGCTTAAGGAAAGTTTAAGTAAGTCTCTCTATACTATAAAACATCCTAAAACTTTTCTTTTTCATAAATCTCCTGAGAGGGTCGACTAGTGTCGATCCTCTTATTTTTGTACTTGAAAAGGCTTTAGTCCCCTATTTTCTCAAAAAAATGCTATCATAGAAGAGATATCCTAACGAAAAGGAAACAGTAACATTGAGATTAGACAAATATTTAAAAGTATCACGAATTATCAAACGCCGTCCAGTTGCTAAAGAAGTAGCTGATAAAGGACGTATAAAAGTAAATGGAGTACTCGCTAAGTCATCTACAGATTTAAAAATTGGTGACCAAGTGGAAGTTCGTTTTGGAAATAAACTTCTAACTGTCCGTGTTTTAGAAATGAAAGACAGTACTAAAAAAGAAGATGCGGCAAAAATGTACGAGATTATAAGTGAAACAAGGATTGAAGCAGATGAGCAAGAAGCCTAATATTGTACAGCTTACGAACGATTACATTGATAATGCCAATCAAGAGCAACGATTAGAGCGTGCCGAACACGAACAAAGGAATCGCTTTATGGGGTGGATTCTCTTTGTGGTTGTTTTACTCTTTATCTTGCCAACCTACAATCTGGTTGAGACCTATATGAATATCAAACAGCAAGAGAAGGAAGTCTTGTCGCTTCAGAAAGACTATGATAAATTGTCGGATCAGACAAAGGAACGAAAGGATTTGGCTAAGAAACTTAAGGATGATGCTTTCGCCGAGAAATATGCGCGTGCTAAGTACTATTATTCACGTGAAGGAGAGTCAATCTATCCTGTACCAAGCTTATTACCCTAATGAAAGATTTACTTAAAACTGTAGAAACTTTTTTAACCTACTCAGAAGCCAAGTTAGAGGAACTATCAGAAAAAAATCAGCAACTTAAAACGGAATTACCGAGGAAAGAGGAGGTGAAGAAGCAAGCATGAAAAAGCTCTTAATAGCTGCAACTGTTGTGCTTGTATCTTCTAGCCCCCTGGTCTTACTTCCTATGGAGAAGGAGCTAACTCTGACCCCAAAACAGGTCCAAAAATTGACTCAAAATACGACAGCTAGCTTGACTCAATTTAAACAGATTCCTAAAAATCCAAGAACGATAACAACTATCCTAACTTACAAGAACAAGGATTTAACAGAATTTAAAACCAGTATCCAAGCGGATACCAAACTATCGATTTCTGCTATTTTTTGGAATGCTAAAGGTGAGCCTGTTTTCCAACTTCAAGATGGTGATTATGTAGCCGCTAGTCAGAAATCAATTGTAGACGACAGTATCTATAATCAAAAACCAGTAGATATGACCTTCTGGACTAAAGATGGTTTAACGGTATACAAAGAACCTTACGTTTTAGGAACTGAAAAAGCTGACTCCAAACTCGCTAGTTTTAAACCCATTAAGGTTAGCCAAGCAGCTCAGACGCATGCAGGGACCTACTATTTGGTAGACGGAGAGGGGTGGATTAATGCTTCTGATTTGTCAACGATTGACAATCGCATCGAGGCTGTTCAAAAAGTCCTTAATGAGAAGTATAACAATCAAGAGCGCATCTCAGTTTATGTTAAACAGCTTGATACGGACCGAGTAGCTGCTATCAATGACGAAAAAAGCATGTATGCAGCAAGCGTAGCCAAGCTTGGAGTACTCTATTATGCACAGGAACGTCTGTCTCAAAAGAAATTATCATTATCAGATGAGTATCAATATACCTCTGCTGTAAATGGTTTTCCAGGTGCCTATGATCCAGATGGTTCTGGAAAGATTAGTAAGATGCCTGATGATAAGAATTATAGCTTGGAAAATCTGTTAAAGGCTGTAGCCCAAAACTCAGATAATGTAGCGACAAATATATTAGGATATTATGTAACTAATCAGTATGACAAGGCCTTCCAAAAATCAGTAGATAAAGCCGCAGCGACTTCGTGGAATATGGATAAAAAGGAGTTGACTGCAAGAGCCGCAGGTACTTTGATGGAGGCTGTTTATAGACAAAATGGAGATATTATCACTTATCTTTCAAGTACGGACTATGATGGCGAACGTATTTCCAAAAACATTGATGTTCCCGTCGCTCATAAAATTGGTGATGCCTACGACTTTAAACATGACGTCGCTATTGTTTATGCAGATTCTCCCTTTATTCTATCGATTTTTACGGATAAAGAGGGCTATGACAAAATCACCTCAATTGCAGATGATGTTTATGGAATTTTAAAATAATGACACAAAAATTGTTGCAAATGATGCAAGCCAAGGGTTATTTTAACCAGCACAAGAAAATTTTAGTAGCAGTATCAGGTGGAGCAGACTCTATGAGTTTGCTGCACTTTTTGTATAACCATCAAAAAGATTTGGATATTCAGTTGGGGATTGCTCACGTTAACCATAAACAACGACAAGAGTCGGAGCATGAAGAAGCGTATTTACGTCATTGGGCAAAGGAACATAAGGTCCCTTTTCACTATAGTGCCTTCTCAGGAAAGTTTTCAGAAAATGCTGCCCGTACCTTTCGCTATGAGTTTTTTAAGCGAGTCATGAAAGATTATGATTACTCTGCTCTTGTAACAGCCCATCATGCAGATGATCAAGCAGAGACGATTTTTATGAGACTGTTGAGAGGAAGTCGTTTAAGACACCTGACAGGAATTTCAGCTATCAGACCATTTGGTACTGGTCAGATTATTCGTCCCTTTTTGCATCTTACGAAAGATCAGCTTCCCGTAACTTTCCATTTTGAAGATAGGAGTAATACGTCACTAGCCTATCTTCGGAATCGTATCAGACTGACCTATCTTCCTACCTTATCTCAGGAAAATCCTAAATTTAAGGAGCACCTTTGTCTTTTAGCCGAGGAGATTAGTCTTATGAAGCAAGCTTTAGGGGAGTTAACAAAGGATATTACTATTACTGATTTATCTGTTTTTCAGCAACAGTCAGACCCTGTCCAGCTCTTTCTTCTTCAGAACTATTTAGATACCTTTCCTGATTTACAGCTTTCTAAAGGCCAATTTAATCAATTGATAAGTTATCTAAGGAAAAATGGTTCAGGGAAGATACCCCTAAAAAATGGTTACGAACTAGTAAAAACACAGACTTCTTTCCTAATAAGGAAAGAAGAGGCTATCTCTTTATCCCCTCCTTGTCTCTTAGAATTTGGAAAATCTGTTGAGTTTGAGGATTATACCTTGACTTTTTCAGAATTCAATGACGTTTCTAACTCAGATACTATTAGTATTTGGTCAGATTCCCCAATAGTGATTCGTCATAGAAAAGAAGGCGATAAGATTGACCTTGGTAGTCACCATAAAAAATTAAGACGACTATTTATAGACAATAAGATTTTAGAGAAGGATCGTCAAAAAGCCATTATAGGAGAACAAGATGGTCAGATTATTTTTCTTTATGTTGCTGGGCGTCTCTATTTGAAAAAAAGACCTGAAAATGCTATACTTTATGGCACTGTAGTCATTTATAAGAATTTCTAATCAAATACCATGTTCAAATAACGATGATTGAAGTAAAAGTGGTATAATAACAGAATATTGACTTCGAGAAAGGGAACCCAAATGTTAGAAAAAGACATTAAAAAAGTCCTCTTTTCCCAAGAGGATATCGTAGCTAAAACTAAAGAACTAGGACAACAATTGACAGAGGATTATGCGGGGAAAAATCCTCTACTAGTCTGTGTTTTGAAAGGTGCTGTTCCATTTATGGCAGAACTTATCAAACATATCGATACCCATATTGAGATGGACTTTATGGTCGTCTCAAGTTATGGTGGTGGAACTGTCAGCAGTGGTGAAGTAAAGATTCTTAAAGATGTTGACACTAATGTTGAAGGACGAGACATCATCTTTATTGAAGATATCATTGATACAGGTCGTACGCTCCTTTATCTTCGAGATATGTTCAAGTACCGTAAAGCCAATTCAGTCAAAATCGCAACTCTTTTTGATAAACCAGAAGGTCGTGTTGTTGATATTGAGGCAGATTACGTATGTTACGATGTTCCTAATGAATTTATCGTTGGTTTCGGACTAGACTATGATGAAAAATACCGTAACCTCCCTTATGTCGGTGTCCTAAAAGAAGAAATTTATACAAAATAAGTAAAGGTCTAATTAATTTATGAATAATAAAAATAATAATGGCTTCTTACGGAACGCTTTTCTCTACATCATAGTTATTATTGCGGTTGTAACCGGAGTACAATACTTTGCAGGAGGAAGCCAAAGCCCAAGTCAACAATTGTCTTACACACAGTTGGTTAAGAAAATTGAAGATGGTAAGGTAAAATCTATCACTTATCAGCCAGACGGTAGTATCATTGAAGTTAAAGGTAGCTACAAAAAGGCTGAAAAGGTTGATACTGATCTTAGTCTACCATTTTTAGGTAGTGCATCATCAGAGACACGTAGCTTTACATCGACTGTGCTGCAGAATGAAACAACCATGCAGAAATTGCAGTCAGCATCAGAAGCAGCTGATGTTAATGTTAAAATGATACGTGAAAGTTCAAGTGGTGCTTGGATTTCATATCTTTTTAGTTACCTACCTTTGATTGGGATTGCTATTTTCTTCCTTTTCATGATGAATCAAGGTGGTAACCGCGGTGCAATGAATTTTGGCCGCAACCGTGCTAAGACTCAATCAAAAGAGAATATTAAAGTTCGTTTCACAGATGTGGCTGGTGCGGAAGAAGAAAAAGAAGAACTTGTAGAAGTCGTAGATTTCCTCAAAAATCCACGTAAATATAAAGCACTTGGTGCACGTATCCCTAAGGGTGTTCTCCTTGAAGGCCCTCCAGGGACAGGTAAAACTCTGCTTGCTAAAGCTGTTGCTGGTGAAGCAGATGTTCCTTTCTTTAGTATCTCAGGTTCTGATTTCGTAGAGATGTTTGTCGGTGTCGGAGCAAGTCGTGTTCGTAGTCTTTTTGAAGACGCTAAGAAGGCCGAACGTGCTATTATCTTTATTGATGAAATCGATGCGGTTGGCCGTCGTCGTGGTACTGGAATGGGCGGCGGTAACGACGAACGTGAACAAACCCTTAACCAACTGTTGATAGAAATGGATGGTTTTGATGGAAATGAGAATATCATTGTCATTGCTGCAACCAACCGCAGTGATGTTCTTGATCCAGCCCTCCTACGTCCAGGACGTTTTGACCGTAAAGTTCTTGTTGGTCGCCCAGATGTAAAAGGCCGAGAAGCTATCTTGAAAGTCCATGCCAAGAATAAACCATTGGCTGAAGATGTTGACCTTAAAGTTGTTGCTCAACAAACTCCAGGTTTTGTTGGAGCTGACTTAGAGAATGTCTTGAATGAAGCAGCCCTAGTTGCTGCACGACGTAGTAAGACTAGAATTGATGCTAGTGATATCGACGAAGCAGAGGATCGTGTTATTGCTGGACCATCTAAGAAAGACCGCCAAGTTTCAGAACACGAACGTAAAGTTGTGGCTTACCATGAAGCAGGACATACAATTGTTGGTTTAACACTTTCTAGCGCTCGTGATGTTCACAAGGTTACTATTGTTCCACGAGGTCGCGCAGGTGGTTATATGATTTCTCTACCAAAAGAGGATCAGATGTTGTCATCTAAAGATGAGCTAAAAGAACAATTGGCAGGACTTATGGGTGGACGTGTTGCAGAAGAAATTATTTTCAACGTTCAAACATCAGGTGCTTCAAATGACTTTGAGCAAGCAACACAGTTAGCACGTGCAATGGTTACTGAATATGGTATGAGCGAAAAACTTGGACCAGTCCAATATGAAGGTAATCATGCGATGAATCCAGGACAATTTACGACAGATAAGTCTTACTCAGCTCATACAGCTCAACTTATTGACGAAGAAATTCGATCACTTTTAGTTGAGGCACATGACAAAGCAGCTGAAATTATCAATGCAAACCGAGAAACACATGCTCTCATTGCAGAAGCTTTGCTTAAGTATGAAACACTTGATGCTGCACAAATCAAGTCAATTTATGAGACTGGTAAGATGCCGGAGGATTCTCTTGGAGATTCAGAAGAAGATAATCATGCCCTATCTTACGATGAAGTCAAAGAAAGAATTGAAAATAAAAATAAAGATGAAGAAGAGTAAGGAGTTTTACTCTTCTTTTTTTAGATAAATCGAGAGAAGAAATACTATTAAAAAGTATTATAAAAAAAGAAAATTAAAATCAATACAA
>OGHZ01000751.1_pt1 | contig 18737 bp, 10 predicted proteins | sample 1571661 | NCBI WGS metagenome assembly OGHZ01 (sample SAMEA2582040, study PRJEB24529) | metagenome | biome: Human gut stool | place: China | collected 2011 | reverse complement strand
TCTTTCAAATACTTAATATTCGTACCATAATTCTTTTTCACGTTCCGCACGTCATCCTTGTCACGCGAACGTTCTACCACCAGCCATCCACTCCATCCCATCTTATCCAGTGTCTTTTTCACCTTATTCATGTCCAATCGTTCATTATAAGGTAAAGTCACTCCATCTGTGTCCGTACAGTGAATCTGGCAAATCCTCTTTTTCCCCAGAGTCTTCAACTCCTTGCACAAATCCCTTCCATTCTCCAATGCATTTTGAAATTTAAAATAGATCTTGATTCCGGGAGAATTAATTTCTTTCAGTAGTTTCACATCTCCTTTTGCATCCAGTTGAGTTTCAATACCAATCACCACTCCTTCAGAAGCTGCCATATCTCCTACCTCCTTCAAGCGTTTTACAACTTCTGTCCGTAGTGCCGGAATCTTTTCCCATCCGGCTTTGATTCCTCCCAAAGGAAGAAAGGCTACTTTGGCATTCATCACTTTCATGGCATGAAGGCAATCCTGAACTAAATCTTTATAATTAGCTCGTTCCAGAAAAGACTGTCCATAGAAACCGGACATAGCAATAGAAGAAACTTCTAATTGATATTTTTGAGCAGTTTCACGAAATAACTGCTGGAAATGAGGTTCGCGCAATTTATTATCAAACATTTCCCTTTTGCCAAGACCACCCATATCCAATTCTACACCGTCACCATTCAATTCATGTACCAATTGGAATGAACCGATTTTCTGACGTTTCAGAATCATCCAGTCACATACGGCTATTTTATAACGTTGTTCCTTTTGCTGCGATCCGGCAATTGCCAATAGAGGAAAACACTCTGCAAGTATCAATATCCAAAGGATATGTTTAAATAAATTTCTTCTCATTTTTTATTTTATTGCATACGATTTACATAGTAGACGTATGGAATAGATTTTTGTAATCACCTATAAAACAGAGAATAACTAAAAATACTACGGAGTATAATTTAATAAAAGTAAGATAGTGACGGTATCCAAGACAAATAGTGACGCTATCTTGGTCCGATACCGTCACTATCCCGGGCATATACCGTCACTATTTTCGAAGAAGTAATAACAGAAGTAAATGTAAAAAAATGGGCTGCCGGACTATTAGAAGTCCGACAGCCCTGTCAACCCAAAAACGATACCTATGAAACACTGTGTGTTATTTCAAATCAAACTTTAAATATTTGCCGTGAACAAGTTCATCATGTGTGATATGATATTTATTGAACTTCTTGCCATTCAATAGTACCTTATTAATATATAAAACTCCTGGTTGAGTACGATTGGTTTCAATCACCAATTCGTTTTCTTTATACCATTTCGGATCTAACCGGATCGTTACCTTATTAAAGACCGGAGTCGTCAATGTATATTCGGGCAGTCCGGGACAATCCGGATAAAAACCGATCATATTGAAAATAGCCCAGGAAGACATCGTTCCCGTATCATCATTTCCTGGAATACCATCAGGTTTTGTTGTAAAGTACTTATCTAATAAACGCTGCGTCTCTTTCTGCGTACGCCATTCTTCACCTTTAAAGTATGAGAATAAATGAGCATAAGCAATATCCGGTTCATTTGCCGGGTCGTAAAGTCCTTCGTCAAAAACCATTTGTAGTTTATCGATAAAAGGTTTCTTTCCCCCCATTAATTTCGCCAAGCCATATACATCATGTGGTACATAGAACGTATAATTCCAGGAACTACCTTCATGGAAACCGGGATTCGGTTCAAAGTTCTCTCCTTGTCTCGGATTAAACGGGCTATAAAACGTTCCATCGGGGAGAATCGGACGGAAAGTACCAAATTCTTTACTATAATAATGTTTGTATCCTAAAGAACGTTTATAGAACATCTCCGCATCTTTCTTTTTACCTAAAGCAGCTGCAAAACGAGACAATGCAAAATCGGCAATATAATATTCCAATGCATGAGAGACGGAATTGTCATACTGTTCACGAAGGGGTACATATCCTTTAGACATATAATCATCATTATCAGGACGCATCAAGTTTTCCGCCCCCGGTAACGTAGCAGATTTGTACATTGCCTCATAAGCCAAATCAACATCAAAGTCACGCAAACCTTTCATCCAGGTATCTACAATTACCGGAATACTCGGATCACCTTCCATTGTCAATGTTTCTCTGCCATATAATTCCCACTTAGGCAACCATCCATGTTCACGATACATATCAAGCATTGTGCGCACCATTTCCATCTGACGTTCCGGATAAACCAAGGTCAGCAATTGATGAACATTGCGGTAGGTATCCCAAAGAGAAAATACGGTATAGCGATCACCTTTGGTTGTCAGGATCTTATCACTTTCCATTGCCGGATATTCTCCGTTTACATCCTGCAAAATATTAGGATGAATCAGCAAATGATAAAGCGCTGTATAAAACACAGTCTTTTGGGCATCTGTACCACCTTCCACTGTTATGCGTGACAAGTCATCATTCCATTTGGAACGTGCTTCCGCATGAATCTTCTCAAAATCCTTTCCAGCCTGTTCACGATCCAGATTCAAACGGGCATTTTCTATGCTTACAAAAGAAACTCCCATTTGTACTTCTACCTGTTCACCTTCTTCTGTATCGAAGGAGAAATAAGTACCAATGTCATCTCCTGCTATTTCTTTTCCGTAACGAGTATAAAGTTTATACTTTCCCTGATCCTTATCCCATTCAGCCTCAACCCCCATCATCGGACGTTGTTTCTTCCAATACCCTGTTGCAGAAGGATTCTTCTTAACCCGCAATACAAAGTAAATGGGGAATACAGCTTGAGGATTATAACAAAATGTACCAAGTAGTTTGACTCCTTCCACTTCGCTATCGCTTACACGACGAAGCATAGCGCCACTCTCATTCGTTAACCCCTCACCCAGATTCAGCAGGATGTGGCTTTTCCCTTTTGGGAAAGTAAACCGGGCAATACCGCTACGCGGAGTAGCCGAAACTTCTGTTTTTACATTATATTTAGTCAGATAATTAGAATAATAGCCCGGTGAGGCCTGTTCATCCTTATACTTACTACCATATTCTTTATAATCCACATTCAGTTCTCCGGTAGTAGGCATCAATAATAAAGAACCTAATTCCGGACAACCGACTCCACTCAAATTCACATGAGCATATCCGGTAAAGAAACAATTTGTATATTCATAAGGCGTAGACCACCATCGGGCATCTTTATCGTATGTGTTTTCGGAAGATCCCATCACATTGAAAGGAACCACAGACATCATACCATTGGGGCAAATCGCTCCCGGATTGGTCGTTCCGAAATTTGTAGTTCCGATAAAAGGATCCACATAATCTATCAAAAGACTTTTATCCGTATTTTTAAGGGGAGGGCTCCCCCCTTCCCCCGCATAGGCGGAAAGAAGGGAAAAAGCAAGTGTGTAAGTTAATATAATACGTTTCATATCTTTATTAAATGATACTCGTTCGTTTCGTAAAATCGATAATCTCTTTTATATATCCGAAGGCCATACCTACCACAGTATCTGCCGCACCATAATAAACAGCAACACGTTCACCATCTTGCAAAGCAGCACAGGGGAATACGACATTAGGAACGTCACCTTGAAGTTCGTAAGGAGCAGCCGGACCAAGCAGATATTCACGTGTACGGTAAAGAACTTTTTCCGGATGATCTTTATCCAATATGGCAGCTCCCATAGCGTAACGGAAACCATTACAAGTAGTGATTACACCGTGATAGAACAGCAACCAGCCTTCATCTGTAAGGAAAGGAACTGAACCTGCACCAATCTTTGTACACTGCCAAGCGCTTTCCGGGAAAGGAGTCACTTTCATTACACAACGGTGTTCACCCCAATATTTCATATCCGGACTATAGCTGATGTATATATCGCCAAACGGAGTATGTCCATTATCACTGGGACGACTCAACATCGCATACTTGCCATCGATCTTCTGCGGGAAAAGTACACCATTACGATTGAAAGGCAAGAAAGCATTCTCGCACTGGAAAAACTCCTTAAAGTCAAAAGTATAGGCAATACCAATCGTAGGGCCATGATAGCCATTACACCAAGTCACCCAATAACGGTCTTCAATCCATGTAACACGAGGGTCGTATTTATATTCCGACTCAATCATTTCCGTGTTACCTGCTTTAAACTGAATAGGTTCATGATTGATATCCCAATGAATTCCGTCCTTACTAAAACCTGCAAAGATATTCATCTGTACAGCTTTGTTATCACAACGGAATACGCCTGCAAAACCATCCTCAAAAGGAACAACAGCACTATTGAAAATACTATTAGATGAAGGAATATGATAACGTCCGATAACTGGATTTTGTGAGTAACGCCACATAACGTCCGTACATCCGACAGGACGATCTTCCCAAGGAATTTGAATTTTATTCATAATCGTTGATTTTATATTATTTATTTTTTGAGTCATCATACGTGAAAGGTATGAAATAAGTAATCAGAAAAGCTGGAATAGTTGCGATTAACACATAGATAAAGAAATTACGATATCCTAATAAGTCACTAAGATAACCACTAACCATTCCCGGAAGCATCACTCCCAGATTCATGATTCCTGAAGCAAATGCGTAATGTGACATTTGATGTTTGCCTGGAGCAATCTGTTGCATCATAAACAACGTCAATCCGACAAAACCAAAGCCATAACCAAAATATTCCATTGTTATACAAGTTCCGATCAGATATACATTAGTAGGCTGTGCAACTGCCAAAAAAGTATAGGCTACAAACGGAAGATTAAAAATACAGCAGAGAGTAAATAGTGTCTTTTTCAATCCGAACTTAGAAACATAAATACCTGCCAACAATGAGCCTAAAACGAAAGCAGCAGAACCAAAGATACCATTTAGCGTACCGATCTCTGTTAACGACAGTCCTAAGCCGCCTACATCCCTTGAAGCACGTAAAAACAGTGGAGCTATTTTCATGATAAAGCCTTCTGCCAAACGATATAAAATAATAAAACAGATGTAATAAAGAATATGCTTTTTAGTAAAGAAGTTAGCAATGACTGCTACCAATTCGTGCCCAACCTCCGATGCAGTTTTCTTTGTTGTTGACGGAACCTGTGTAGAAGGTAACATTTTTATATGATAAATACCGATCAGTACCATTATTGCCGCAATTACGCCGAAAATAATCATCCATGCAGATGAATATGCTCCTTTGTTAGCATCTATCGAAGCACCTTCTATTGCTCCGAAGTGCTCTGCCAATGCTCCTGCCATAGCAACTAATCCTCCATTAGCAACCAATTTGGCTACATTATAGAAAGCACCCTGCACTCCGATATATTTTGCCTGATCTTCTTTGTTCAATTCAGCCATATATACACCATCACAAGCAATATCGTGCGTTGCTCCACTAAAGGCAATCACTGCCATCGTAGAGATACTTATGGCGAAAAAGTAATCGAAAAACAAAGAAAAGGCTACTACTCCAAACAATACACCACTCAATAATTCTGTAATCAATACGAAGAATTTTTTCGTCCGATACATTTCAAGAAAAGGACTCCACAAAAATTTCAGTGTCCAAGGCATCATAATCAGAGAAGTCCAGAATGCAATTTGCGTATCCGAAATTCCAAGATCCTTAAACATGAAAACAGAAACCAGATTAATAGCAATAAAGGGAAGTCCCATTGCAAAATAAGCAGTAGGTACCCAGCAAGCCGGGTTAATAGTTTTTCGTTGAGAAGCAGTTTTATTCTGTTGCATAAATCATAGTATATAGATGAAAAAATTCATTTTTCTGACCCATCTATATATAATACAACTAAAAGGGGGAAACTACTAACGTCTCCCCCCTACTTTTTTTATTTTATTATCACTTCGTCTATAAAGAACCACGAAGGATGGCCTACACCATAATGCCAGGTCGGACATTCTTTCGTTCCGGTGACTTCTACTTTCACATAACGAGTTTTTATCGGTTCGGCTGATTCAGCCTTGACTCCACGGAATTTTACCTCACCGGTACGTTCTTCCGGTAAATCAATCGTTTTCCAATGTGTATAATGCTCACCGTCTTCAGCGTATGAATAAACCACCTTTAGAGGAAAAAGAATCCAGGCCCCTATTTGATGAAGAAAATCTGTTTCCACACTATGTATCTCTTTCGCTTCGCCCAAATCTATAACGAATGCACCATCGGTTCCTTCCCAACCAATCCAGCTATCAACAAAGGTTGCTCCACCAAACAAACCGTCAATCAGTGCGTTCTTTCCTAATGCCGCATATTTTCCGGTAGGAGGAATTAGATAAGTAACCTTTGCACCCAATGCCAAACTTTTCTCTTTTTGTGGCATGTAACGTTCCCTGTACAATTTACAATAGTCTACCGATGAATTGGAACGCTCATTCAATGTCGGAACTTGAAACTCTTTCACGCGTTCCTCAAAAAGGTCTAACTTTTTATTGATATCTACTAAGTCTTTTTCTGTCTCCGTTCGTGCTATTTCCAGTTCTGAATACTGAATTGGCAGACGTGCCCGTTGAACTCGTTTCAAGAAACCAGGTTCTGCTTCAACAGCTTTTTCAGCCAAATCAAACAAATGATTATAACGACGCATCAAAGCAGGCTTTAGCATGCCATATTTATGTGATACAGGTGAATCATATATCCACAACCTCTGTCCACTACCAATTAATGCTCCTTCCATTATCTTTATGTACTGATAAAGATATGGCGCTGCTTCCCCATAATATCCATGCAGAAAATGTTGCATCAATGAGTCTACATTAACTTCTGGATTCCACATTAACTTTGACACTAAATAAGCGCGAAGTTCTGCAAAATCTCCTCCCCTGCTCCCTGCTATTTGAGAGAAATGCATGGTGGCATGATTCTTTTTGAAAAGACGGATATTGTCCTGTAAAATATGGAAATTAGGAAATGGAGCCAGATAATTATCAAAGTTAATACCGTAATCCCACACGAAAATATTATTGGTAATCTTAGACCATCCTTCCATGGCTTTCACAAACTCTTTTCCCGAAGCATTCTCCGTCAAAGTTACTTCACGGTCACAGTCAATATCACATAGCATAATATTCACATTCGGCAAAGGTTTCACATGTTTCGGAGGATTCATAGTATATAGATAAGCCAATGTGGAAAATTCTTTATCCGGGAAACGGGCAGCCAACTTATTCAGAAAAGTGATTATGCTTCCTGATAATGCTCCTTCATAATCATCAATTGCCTTACAAGCATCACACGTACAATTTGTATAATTACCATCATTCTGACTTACAGACATGATATGCTTATCTGGATTTGCTTTGAAAATAGAATCAACACGTTGAGCTACAATCTCAAAAACCTCCGGATTACTCAAACACCACTGACTGGCCTTTCCCGGGTGGCGTTTTCCTTTGAAGTAAGAATAATATTCCGGATGTTCTTTCCCATAAATGAATGAAGGCAGAAGCTTATCAAAAGTATGCACCCAATAACCGGCAGCAAACACTTCATTCGGTTCCTCTAAACGATTCCACCACTTATAAATAGAGTCTGTATGGATAGCATAACATTGTGTCTGACGGTAACGAAAGCCCGGATTCTCGACTTTATTAATTAAGGGTAAGTTCACTGTTTTTGAAGGGGCAAGAGAATATTCATTCTCTCCCCAATAATCGATACCCAAATATTGCTCTAATAAAGTAACAACCCCATATACAACACCGTTTTCTTTACCAGATATTTTTAGAATACCGTCTTGAGTAGAAATAGAGAATCCGTCCTCTGTTACTTCCGCCGGAGATTGACCACCAATGAGAATATCTCCTTTTCGAGGAGTTTGACTTATAACAACAGGCAACTTACAACTGGTTACTTTTTGAATAAATGTTTGTAACAAATTTGCAGCTGTCCACGATATTTGATTATTCTCTTTCAAAATGATCCTAGAACTTGTATTCCCATTAGTTACTAACATTGTTTGAGAGAGAGACGGAAATGCCATACTAATTCCCATAAACCATAAACAGATCCGTAGAATAATAGATAATTTCATGTTTTTCTTGCTATTAAAAGTTATTATATAATAGTAATACAATCAATATGATACTATTAAACAATCAATCTTTTTCTTTTTTTATTTATTAACTTATATAATAAGTCCCACTTTATCCGAAAATACGAAAAAGTGGGACTTAAAAATTTTCAATAACCTATTAATTATTTCGCATATAGGTCAAATTCCGTAAGGCTGACCGTATTGGGACCTTGTTTCACATAATACTTTAAATAACGCGTTTCAACGGCTTTCGAAAACTTAATATATTGTGTGCCACTTCTTGAAATAGTTACAGCACCAATAGATTTCCATTTTGCTCCATCACTCGAAGTAAATACTTCTACTGCAGTCGGTGAATAACTACTAGCATAACACTTATTTCTTATTCCTGTTAATGTCTGCACCTTACCTATATCCACAGTTAACCAATATTCTGCTCCTCCATCACGAGCTAGATCAGAATTTGTTCCATCAATTAGATTTTTAGCATCTCCACGAGTCGTCGGAGCAACTTTTACAGTCCAGCCAGAACGATCGGCAATCAAAGTACCTTCAGCCGGTTGCCCGGACTCTACATTGACATGAATATTTTGAATTTTCACATAAACTACTCCTCTGTTAGAGCTAAGTGCATCTAAGTTATTACCTTCTATAGAAGATATGGTAACTGGCAACAAATATCCCCCTTCTGTAGTCAACGATCCTACATTTAACAGCTCTATTTTTATAGAATCTCCAGATACACTTTCTCCATTTTCAATAGTAACAGTTTTATTGGTGAAAGAATAATTTTCAGCAGGTAATATGTTATATTCCGTATCATTAGCTTTATTGTAAGCACTTACTAGATTATCATCACTATCGGCTGTTATTTTCACATCTTTCGATAATCTCTCCGTGGCACATGCAACAAACCGATAATTAGGTTGTAACTCATTTACGACCACTGAATTATCTTTCAAAATCACTGACAACGATGCTTCATAAGAATCTACCGGAAAAACTTTCGTAGAAAGATAAAACTTAGAATTTACAGTAACTTCGTCATCATCGTCACAAGAGATGCACAGTGGTGATGCCATTAATGACATCACTACTGTTTTCCATATTATATTTTTCAATCTCATAATTACATCATTTGAATATTATATTATTTACCATCTGATCTAATGCCATCTACCCATCTGACAACTCCATTAGGCGCCGTGGCTTTATTTCCATGACCAGTTGCGTCTTTAAACTCGGTTCCTGCCCCTTCATTCAATTTCCAATAAGCCTCCAAGCCATCCGTACCCGGATTTATCGCAAACATATTATTCTGAATCTGCGACTGTGAAATAGCAGTAGTCCAAAAACGTACTTCGCTAACTATAGCATCTGTAACCATCCAATCACCATTGCATATACCAAAACTATTCTTAACAAGACGCAAAGGTTTTCTTGGAAGATCTAATGTTGCATCAATATTTCCATTTACATAAATAGTCAATTTCACTCCATCACAAACAAATGCTAAATGATACCATTGATTATTTTTAAACTTAGTAGCAGCATTTACTTGAGTACCTTGTGTTTTTATCTGCAAAATATTACCAGGAATCGGGCCATCACCAAAACGGATATAAATTTCACCATCTTCTGCGATACCATTACCTGGACCTGCAGAAAATATTGCTTGATTCTGATAGCTAGGAGGACCAGGATAACCAACTCCAGGAGTCACCCCATCCCCAAGTTCGCTCATATTAATACGCATTTCAAGTGACCATTGAGTTACTGTATAATCCTGACGCATTTCCATAGTAATTGGTTTTGTACCCGTCAACACTGGTGCAGAGGTTATAATAACCTGATCCATGATATAAATCATCACATCTGCACCTTCCAAAGTTTGTTGCCCACCTGATACAGCAGTAATAGCAACCGGTAGTGCAAATTTATCACCAGAATCAAGCATTTCCTTTGTCAACGGATCAATTGTTACTTTAACAGTAGGAGCCACTAATTCTCCTTTTTTTATAACCACTGTCTTTTGATCAAAAGAATATGAACCTTCTGGCATAGATTTATAGTTCGTACCACTTTTTGTATTATATACTTCCAACGATTTCGGACTTAGTCCCAAAGTAACTTCTATATCTTCTGTTGCAATTTGTCCCGACCGCGGAGTCACAGTGACAACACTACCCTCTTCGGCTACTGTTACCTTTTTGGACTCATAAGACAAACTACTGGATTCAGCTAAATAAATTCTACTGCCGATAGTATCATACTTTGCATCTTCACAACTTGCTATAATTGCACAAAGCAATATGGCAAAGGCGAACATTATTGTATTTTTATTTTTTACCAGATATCTCATAATTATTATATCTTTAAATTTATTATTTTACCGGTGGATTCATAATGCGGATAGCATTACGCAAATAAGGATAAGATTCTTCTGTACCATCAATTGTATATTCATACTCCATATGATAAGTTCCAACCCCTCCTTTTACACATTTTTTCCCGTTAATAATAGGTGCCCAACGTGCCATACCTTCCAATGACTTCATTTTATTTCCATATCGATCAGTGAAATCAGCCCCACCAGACAAAGCCCATTTTTCAAAGTTTTCAGTTACAATATATTTCTTAGCAACTTCTTCTGCAGTCAAATGCCCATCGAAGTTTCTTATTGTAGAGTTTAAACGGCTATCCAAATTGTCACGTCCAGTATTATCTCCTGGAGAATCATAAGCCTGCACTATAAAATAATTAAAATAAGGACCTGACTCCGATACAATACTTTGTGGCTCACCGTCAATTACTAATAGCCTGTCTGTACCCGATTTTGGTCCGATTCTTTCTCCCAAGGTCTGAATGAACAACAACATATTCTCATCACTTCCACTCATGTTACCTCGATGACCAAAATTAGGCTCATAGTCAATATCAAAGCCATCATATCCATATTTATCAATACTATCACATATTGCATGGGCATATTTCTTTATAGCTTCTTCCTTATTCTCATTCCATCCCCAGAATTCCAGATAATTATCTTTATATTCCTCGGGAGTCAATTGGTCACCGATATTTTGAACAATAAAACACATCAAAGCTTTAGTCCCTTTTACATTTTGTACATAACGCAAATCTTTTGTTTGCGCTTCTGTCAAATTTCTCCAGTTCCCCCAAATAGAAACAAAATCCACACTATCAGGAAGTCCGGCTAAACATTTTTCTAAAGTAGCTCCATTTCCGGTCCAATTACCAAACCATCCGAAAGCAACCGGATGATCTGTTTTCTTATAAGCGCGAAGCTGGGCATAGTATTCTTCCGGAAGTGACGACTGAGTCATATCTTCCTGGAATTTTGGTTCCATGTCTGTCCAATCATCACACGCTGTATTCGCAACCGTTATGCCAAATAACAACATTATAAAATAGAATATCTTTCTCATACTATTTATATTAATATAGATTATACTATTATTCACTTATCCCTACGCTGCCACCAAACCTTAGTCTGATAATTATCAGCGCCACCCAATTTACTTACAGCAGCATTTACATTAGCAGCATTACGAATATATTCCGATGGTGGGAACGGAATACGATTAGCGGAAGGAAGATTGGTTACATTTCCATTCAATAACGGGAAAAAACGCGGATACCCAGTACGACGATACTCGCTCCATGCTTCTTGTCCCAAAGGCCACATTGCAATCCATTTTTGGGTTATTAATCTTTCCAGTTTTTCTTCCTCACCAGCATCATCTTTCCATTTGATAGTTATAGAACTAATAGCACTTTCATTCCCCTTATTCTCATTAGGATCTACATAATCAGCCTGAGTACTTGATTCATCATTCAGGTATTGGTCAATACCATCCGATACTCCCCATTGTGCAAAGGAAAGTCTGATAGCTGATTCATACAAATCTTTCACCGTTTCTCCTTTTACATCCCATCCTAACATTGCCGCTTCAGCTTTATTAAAAGCTGTTTCAGCTGCACTCATCCATAAAGTACGATCCATCTCTCCAACATTTATTCTAGAGAAAGTCGGTCCGGTAATATCATTACCATAAGACAAGCCTGCACGCATCCCCACATAATCATCATCTCCTTTATCGCTCGTTTTCTTTTTAAAATATTTCGACATACGCGGATCGTTATACCCTTTCATATAGGACGTAATATCCGCAGAGACACATTGATCGGGCCATTGTACCAATACCGTATACAATTGATTTTTAGTACCTAAAGAAGTTGCGTTATCTTCATTGGAAGTAATTACCCCTATAGAATGGTTAATAGCTTCCTCCGCCATCTGTCTGGCATATTCACGATCTGCAAAACGAATACGAATGGCCATACGTAGTTTCAGTGAATTTGCAAATTTCACCCATTTCTCAAAATCACCGTCATAAACTTTATCATACTTAGCCATCGTTCTGTTGTTTGGATTTTCGGTCACATAAACAGTCATTACATTAATTGCATCAGTCAGATCAGTAAACATTGCATGATATGCTTCCTCCATTGTATCGTAAGGAGTCGAAAGTTTATCACTTGAAATTTGGGAATAAGGAAGTGCCCCATACATATCAAGCATACGATGCATTGTCGCAATTCTTAGGATCTGTGCCCATGCAAAGTTAACCCCTGTCCCTTGGGTTACATTCTTTATTTTATTCCATGCACCATACGTCAATACCATTACATTATCATCTGCAAACTGCCAGTTTAACCAGTTCTCGGGTGCATTATATGTAGCAAAATTTGCCCCTTTAAACTTATCTGTTGCCATTACCTGATAACGTCCATAGCAGTCACCAATCAAGGATTCATTGGTATTATAAATGTTTTCAGTAGCTATGGGATATGCATAATCACATAAAGTCAAGAAGAAAGCATTGGCAGCAAATCCATCTCGTCCAAGTTCTTCTTCCGAAACTTTTCCCAACGGATCATTCAAGCTATTATCCATGCATCCTTGTAACATTGGAGTTCCAACAAGCATACAGCCTGCAATAGAAATCTGCGTTATGAATTTATATATTTTCATTTGGTTATTCTTTTATCGTTAAAACTGTATTTTTACATTAAATCCCCAACTTCTCAAACTTGGTTGCATAAAGTAATCAACACCTTGATAATAAGTACCAGTAGAAGCGGTAGCTTCCGGATCAAATGGTGCTTTATTATAAATCATCCACAAGTTGTGACCTGTTATTGACAAACTAAGATTACATTTGTTATTAAACCATTTGGCTGGAAGTGAGTAGCCCACCGATAACTCTTGTAAACGAACATTAGTAGCACTATATACATAGTTAGACATCAATCCACTTATTCCACCCACTTCTGTATAATAAGTCTGGGGATCCACTTTTCCATTATTTACAGGAACACCTTCATTATCACGTGCTAAAGCTGTGACCTTAGATACTCCGAACTGATCCATCACAGCTTGTGTCGGTGAAATAACAATACCTCCAAAGCGGGCAGCAAGCATAAATCCCAGGCTAATACCTTTATAAGAGAAGTCATTTCTAAAGCCTAAATTGCTTTTAGGCAATACAGAGCCAATATGAATAAACTCATCCGAATTCTTTATATCCTCTTTTTTCACATTCTGGCTCGCTTTATCAATAAATACATTTCCTTCGTTATCACGTTTCAAACGATTAGTGACATACATGTCTCCCATGCTTCCTCCTTTACGAAGAATAACTTTAGCCGATCCAATGCCACCTTTATCTATCTCACTCAAACTATAGTGATTACCTTCATCATCCACTGCATCATCCAAGAGTTCTACAATCTTATTTTTATTAAAACTAAAAGTCAAATTGGAATTCCATGAGAAATCTCCCCATGATTTATTATACCCTAAAGAAAATTCCATACCTTTATTCTCAATATTACCAGACTGTGCATACATAGTCGCATATACAGCGGTTCCTGACAAAGGAACTTGGAATGTTTGTTTGCGAGTATTAGCCTTATACCAGGTAACTTCCAAACTTAAACTATTATTAAAGAATTTGGCATTCAAACCAGCTTCCCAAGAATTAGTACGTTCAGGATAAAGTTTAGGCAAAGGACGATAAGTTTGTAATTTCCACTGACTAGTCGCAGGGTCCCACTCATACGTTTTGTTGGAAGAAAGATTCTTAGGAATAGGAGCACCTACTGAAGCAAATGAACCGCGTACTTTCAAATAAGTAATAGCTTTGGGTAATTTCACCATTTCGGAAATAACTCCTGAAAGTCCTATTGATGGATAAAAGAAAGATGATTGTTCTGTATTAATCAATGCTGAATCCCAATCATTACGCCCGGTTAAAGTCATATATAACATACTCTTCCAGCCAATTTCCACACTAGCAAAAATAGAGTTGGTGCGTTGTTTGTATCCACTTTCTATAGGATAAGTATCTTTATCCAAAGTTGTAGTCATATTATATAGACTAAAAACATTAGACATATCTTTCAAACCACCTTGGAATCCTCTTTCGTCATAATAAGTTTGAGTAAAACTACCGCCAATATTAGCACTTAAACTTAAGTCACCAAAGCGTTTATTAATATTAGCCATCACATCTGCATAAGCCTGTCTATCGTCAGCTTTATAGTACTTATAGAATCCATAAATAGAACTATTAGTAAAGTAAAGATCGGTAGAAGCATTTCTTTTATCTGAATAATCATTGGTTGCATTATCAATGCGAACGCGCCCTGTTACATCAAGCCAATCCAAAATTTCATATTTTAAACTAGCATTAGCCATGTAACGTTGTTTTTTCATGCCATGGTTCATCTCATTAGCCACCCAATATGGATTATTTTTCATACTGTATCCAGGATCACCCCATCCCCAGTTCTGTACATCTATCTTACGAGTTGTGTCATATGTTTTATACATCCTCACAGCTTCAAAGTTTTCGCCACGCGGGAACAGATATACGGCTGGTAGTGGATTGAAATATTCACCTTGTGCCATTAGATTAAGATCTTCTTGAATAATATAGCTAAAACCCACATCTAATGTCATTTTATCTTTCAGGAATTTTGTTGTATTTCTGAAGGTAAAATTGTAACGGTCATATTTGCTATTTTGAATGATACCAGTTGCATTAGTAGTACCTACAGACAGATAAGTTTGATTCTTTTCATTACCAACAGATAAAGAAACGTTATTCTGGATATTAGTACCAGTATTGAAAAAATCTTTTGGCTCATAAGTTCCGAAAAGAGAAGACGCTTTATCTCCCCATGAAGCAAAGGAACCTGCACGGTTTATATAAGAATTTTGGAATTCAGGCATTATAAAAGGATTGGAAAAAGTAGAATTATTAGAAATAATAATTCGTGCCTTACCTTCTTTTCCCTTCTTTGTAGTAATTAAAATTACACCAGATGCTGCATTAGAGCCATACAAGGCCGCAGCAGCAGGTCCACTTAATACAGACATGCTTTCAATATCTTCCGGATTGATATCAGATATGCCCTCTCCTCTCGGTTGGGCTGAATATTGTCCGTTAGTGTCACCTTTATTTGTATTAAAAATAGGAACACCATCAATTACATATAAAGCATTATTGTCTGAAGATATAGATTTGGTACCACGCATAACTACACGTGTAGCCCCTCCAACACCGGATGAAGATGCATTGATATTAACACCAGCCACCTTTCCAGCCAGTGAGTTCATAAAATTGGCACTTTTTACAGTTGTCAATTCATCACCTTTTACTTCTTGCACATTATAGCTTAATGCTTTAGTTGCGCGCTTAATACCTAATGCAGTAACGACTACTTCGTCCAACACCTGCGTATCTTCTCCTAAAGTAACCTTCAAGGGTTGTGCACTAGTAAGCGTGATTGCTTGGGAGGCATAACCGATATAGGATACTTCAAGTACATCACCTTTAGCTGCTTGTATTTTGAAATTTCCATCCATATCAGTGATAGTACCATTTGAAGTTCCTTTTACCAAAATACTAACTCCAATCAATGGTTCTCCTTTTGAATCAGTAACAGTACCACTTACAGTAATTGGTGTTTTTTTCTGCTGGTCTTCTTTATTACTCTTCGCAGAAAGTACAATATGATTATCTACTATTGAAAAACTGACATTTACTCCTCTGAATAACTGATTCATTACATTATTCAAAGATTCTTTTGTTACCTTGATAGATATGACACGATTTATATCGACATCATTTGTGTTATAGACTACTGACATTGAAGTTTGTTTCTCAATTTCTTTCAAAGCAGTGTTCAAGGGTACTTTCGATAGATTAAGAGTGATCGTTCGTTCTTGCCCATAAGCTGAAGCAAAACACGAAACCAACAAAAGGAAGAATAACAAGTATGAATACTTGTGTTTTATAATTTCTTTCATCTTATTCTTTTTAATTAGAAATAGTTTTTAGAGAATTTGTAATTAGAGGCGGTAAATGAGATTACCGTTTTCACACAAAGGTTTCATGTATCTCTGTTTCTCATAATTAATAAATTTAAAGGTTATACTTAAAATAAATTCCATAAGCGCTTATTCAATAGTAATACATTTTATGTTGTAACCTTACTAAACGAAGATAAGATTTTTTTCAAAAAAAAATAGAATAGAAATATTCCTAATTGAAAAATAAATACTCAAATATTTGATAAATAGAATCTTATGTACTTATTAAAATCAGGCTGATTTATTACATTTGCATACATTTTGCATACAATATATGTATGCTTTACCTATTGTATAGATATAAATATTCATTTTATGTTCAAATATTCAAAAGATGGAATTTCGGTTTTAACCATATTAGATACCAGAAGAGCAAAAAAGAGTGGACAGTTTCCTGTTAAAGTTCAAGTGGTATATAGAAGAAAGCAAAAATATTACTCAACTGGGAAGGAATTGTCAAAAGAAGATTGGGCAAGGTTATTAAAAGTAAAAAGCCGGTTATTGGCAGAAATTCGATCAGATATAGAGAGTAGTTTTTCAACTATTAAGCAACAAGTTAACGAACTGATACAAAAAGGAGAATTTAGTATTGAAACATTAAGCGCCAGGTTAGGAAGGCAGATGAATGATATGACTTTGCGCAGTGCTTTTCGCTTAAAAATGAAAGAACTGGAAGCCAATGAACAAGCAAACACTTACTTAAATTATCAAAGTGCTTTAAAAAGTTTAGAAGATTTCGGAGGTTCCACTATACCTTTGGAAAACATTACAATTGATTGGCTTAAACGTTGTGAAAAATTTTGGATATCAGAAGGTAAAAGCTATTCAAGCATAAGTATTTATTTCCGAGCTTTAAAGTGTGTCTTAAATCGTGCTGTACATGATGGTATCATAAAAGAATCATCTTTTCCTTTTGGAAAGAATAAATATGAAATTCCTGAAGGGTGTGGACGTAAATTAGCACTTACTCTTTCTGAAATAAAAAAAGTAATGTCTTATCAATGTGAAACAAAAGATATAGAAGAATTTAGGGATCTCTGGGTGTTTTCTTATTTATGTAATGGCATTAATTTTATGGATTTATTATTTCTTCAGTATTCAAATATTATGGATGGAGAAATATGCTTTGTACGCTCTAAGACATCTCGAACTACCAAACATAACAAAGAGATACATGCAATCATTACTCCTGAAATGTGGAATATTATTCAAAAATGGGGTAATCCAAGATTAAGCCCGCAAACGTATATTTTTAAATATGCTAGAGGATCTGAAGATGCCTTTGAAAAGATTAGATTGGTACGGCGTATTATAACCAAATGTAACAGAAGACTTAAAAAAATAGCCCAAGACATTGGAATTTTTCAGTTGACGACTTACACGGCAAGGCATTCTTTTGCTACAGTATTAAAACGTGGAGGTGCGAAAACCTCATATATTTCTGAAAGCTTGGGACACTCTAACTTATCTGTAACCGAGCACTATTTAGCATACTTTGAAAAAGAGGAAAGAATAAGGAATGCTCAATTATTGACTAACTTTAATCTCTAGATTAATACATTTGCATGCAAATTGTATGTACAATGAAAAATGGACCAATAATTGATATAGGATAAAAGTGAGTATAATATTAAAAAACGCATATTCAGATTACCTATAATTTAGAATATGCATCTTGTTATCAGGAGTGTTTTGAAAACCGCAGGGATTTCCACTTTAGCCAAACGTAATTCAAATAAAAAAGGATAATATTATTGCAAATTATTCTTTTTATCGCCCGCGTAGTGATAGAATAATATCTAATATTGATAATATTAATCAAATGAAAAGATTCCGTTCTTTGTATTATCGGCACTAACTAGAAGAAAACAACTACTATAAAACAAGTTATTATTATTCTTTAAATGATTTGTTAGGTTCCATTTAAAGAATCAAAATGTTCCACACCGAGAAACGAAGTGATTCTCGGTGTGGAACATTCCTGAGAAAACGTCTTTTATCGAATATTCATACCGCATATATGAATAAAAACAATTTAATTACTGCATATTCATGTGCAATCTTACTAACTTTTTCTTTCATTCATTGATTTTGCTCAATTGTATTTAGCCTGATATCTTAAAAATAGAACATCTAATCTATTTATCTAACAAGAATTGGATCTAGAGAAAGTATATGAAACTGATTTTCTCCCAA
>OGHZ01000748.1_pt1 | contig 18864 bp, 19 predicted proteins | sample 1571661 | NCBI WGS metagenome assembly OGHZ01 (sample SAMEA2582040, study PRJEB24529) | metagenome | biome: Human gut stool | place: China | collected 2011 | reverse complement strand
TGCGGCTGATAATTTCCCAAAAGAATTTGAATGGACTGGTATTGCTTTTCCGTAACGACAAGCAGGCGTATAGAGCCGTTCGGCGGCAGGGAAGCCCGCAGACGTCCCTCGTGCTTTTTCACGGCGTCGTTTCCGTTGCACACCCACGCATAAACAGAAAATTGCAGCATATGGTAACCGTCCTTCAGCAAAAAGTTCCGAAAGACGGTTGCGTGCCGCCGATCAGCTTTCGTTTGCACTGGCAGATCAAAAAATACGATCATTCGCATAAACTTACTCATAGCTGTGCTGCTTGTATTCCAACAGCTTCGGCAGCTGCAGCGGTTGGCTGCGCAGGCTTTGCACAAGCCGTTCCATCGCATAGGCAACACTGTGGTGCTGCCCGCCGGAAAGAATATCAACATTCAGTAGATTGACAAGGCTGCCTTTCAGCCCGGGGGTCATGGCGGCATCCTCTGCCACATTGGCAGCTACATACAAATCCGCTTCCGGGCGAAAAGGCTCCATCAGATCGTCCGCCAGATTAAACTGGTTCAGTTCGTTGTCGTGATGCAGCCCCAGCCATGGCAAAAAGCCGTATACTGCCAAGCAGCGCACCATATACCCGCAAGGCAGCGGTAAGACATGCGTCACCTCCGTTGGGCGGGAAAAAGCTGGCGCTTTTTTTTACGCGGGTATAATTGCCCAGAACATCGACCTGATATTTTTCAACCTTTTGCAGAGTCTTGAAGCCCAGACCTCTGACAATATAAGCGTTATCGTGCGTGGTTACGGAAACGGCGCCGGTAGAGATGTCACCGCCCTCAAAATAGGCAAGCCCCCGCTGGACGGTCAGCTCTTTTTCCAGCGTGCTGTCCTCGTTGGCTGCCTTCAGCTTTATGGGACGCTTGCTCTCTATACAAACCAGATCGTTTTTGCACAGAGAAAACAGGAAATTTTCCTCGGACATTTCCTTCTTAATGATGCTGTTTTTGCACCTGACAAATGCACAGTTCGGCAAAATCGGCTTTACGGTATCTGCCACATAAATCGGCACCCAATAGTAGCCATCCCCGGGGATATAATACACATCGACCCGCACCATGGTATCGTTGTCAGCCACGCCGTTTCCGCCGTGAACCGGCACCGTGCTGGTGACCTTGCTGTAAAGCTTGACCTTGCGTACCTGCGCACCCGGCGTGCCGTCTGCGCGGGGCTTGAAGAATGGCTCGGCAAAAGGCTTTTTCCCAGCCGATCCTTCAAGGCATTGTAGAGCAGGGTGTCACTGCTGGGATTAAAGTAGCCGTCAATTTCGCCGTCCTTGTTCAGCTTTAAGTCGGTGATGCTGCGGCGCTGGGTCACATAGGTGTCGTCCAAGCGCCCCTTGATGGTTTCCTTGTGGGCGGGTCCGGTTGCCTTGTGACGCGGCATACGGGAAACAAACACCGGCTTGATACCCGCTATATCCGCGGTGGTATAATAAACCGGATTGATCGTCAGCAGGTTTTCCTGCGGGCAGGACGACAGGCGCTGCATCAATTCATCCCGAAAACGCGGCCACGGTTCGGGGAAACGCTCTCCCCGTGCGTGGGAGAGTTCCTCCCGCTGATAAAACCGCGACACCCGTTGGATCATACCGTCCGTCGTGCAGGCGATGACCGCTGCATCCACCGCGTGGTGTAAATCGCCGTCTGCGCGCACCTTGGCAATACCCCAGCGCTTGCGCAGAAACGAAGTGACAGCACCATTTACGGCGATAACCCGCTTTTTGCCTGCCATAGGATGCGCAGCAAAAGCAAGATGACCGCGGATATAGTTCAGCATAAAGCTGGCGATATACTGGGTAAGCAGCGGGCAGGGGACAAGTACCTTGACAACGGCTTTGTAGTGACCAACGAGTTTGGACACTACTTTGAGCAGAAAACCTTCAAGGATTACTACGACCGCCTGTTGAAGGATGCCGACATCGGGCACTTTACCTTCCACGCCCTGCGCCACACCTTCGCCACCCGCGCACTGGAACGCGGCATGGATTACAAAACGCTGTCGTCCATCCTCGGTCACTACTCGGTAGCGTTCACAATGGATACTTATGTCCACAGCATGGACGAACACAAGCGCCACGAAATGGATAAGATGGACGATCTGTTCGGGATGCAGTACCGTATCTCTGTGGAGAACCAGCCGTATCCTGTGCTTTGCACACTCTCAGCGGACGGCTGCACTACCCATGTTCCCGACTTCCCAAAAATCACTACCCAAGCAGCCACGCTGGACGTAGCCCTGCTGGAAGTCAAGCAACAAATCCAAAAAGCCCTGCGCCAGTACAAGAACCCGTCCATTCCTACAAAACAAGAACAAATTGTCGTACCGCAGAACAGCGTGTTGGTACTCGTCAAAGCGAGCTGACTACGCTGACCGCTCCTATTTTTACCTGCCAACTCCGCAAAATTTATCCACGAAAAGCGCCCGGACGGTTGAAAATTTCATCCGTCCGGGCGCAGTCGTTTTGCCGTTTTGGGGTCATTTTGGGGTCAAAGTGACCGAAAAGTGACCCCTTTTTCCATAATGTAGAAAAAAGCTCGTTGAAACTTGTCGTTTCAACGAGCTTTTGTTGGTTGCGGAGACAGGACTTGAACCTGCGACCTCCGGGTTATGAGCGCATACCGATCTGTTTCTGTACCTTAAAGATACGCTTTTCTTCGATTTTTGCGTTTCTTATGTACCTTAAAGATACTTTATGCGTGGTTTTTGCCGCAAATTTGCCTCTATCTGTTACCACCTTAGTTACCACTTTCTAAAATTAAGAACAGCTCCTAATTTTTGTCTGTTACCCTCTGTTTCGGAAGAATTCGGCATATTGGGATTATCAAACTCTTCTACCATTTGGAGGGAAAATGAAAAATCAAGCAGCCAATAACGGCACTTTTATCCCCAAGCCCGGTTTTACTGTGGTGCAGAACAGTGTCGCCCGCGACTGGAACCTCAGCAGCGGCGCATTGGGGCTGTATACACGCATCCAAAGCTATATCACAATGGAAAACATTACCCTCACCAAAGGCAGCCTTATGGAGCGTGTGCCGGAGGGAGAATACGCCTTCAATACGGCATGGAACGAATTGAAAAGCAAGGGGTATTTGTTCATCCATGTGTATCCCGGTGAAAAGGGGCGCTTCGTCTATCAGTATGAACTGCGCCCCGACAACAGCGGTTGGGACGGCGCCTACCTTTTCTACCACGACCGCAACGGCGATGTGAAAAGCACCAATCTGACACGAAACCAAACCGAAACCGCCGAACAGCCTGCTGAAAAAGCAGCCGCAGACCACCACCCCAATTACTACCCCGGTGGTAACCACCATAGTGGAAACCACTGCGGTGGAAACCGGGGCGGTAATATAAAACTAAATCATAAAGAAAAACTTATAAAAACTAATCTATCAATCTCTCCTGCGGCAGAGCTGCCTGAAGACGGGGGAGAGATGGATGAAAACGCTTTGGAAAACATAGTTCTGTCCGCGCTGACAAAGCACAAGTCCATTCCGCAGGCGTATATGGCTAAGCCCGCCCTTATGCAGACGGCGATCCACTACCTGACCGGATACGACTTCCGTCAGCAGCATCCGTACCAAGCAAACGGCATCACCGATGACGCCCGCCAAAGCGCATTTGGACTGCTCAACACCTGCCTTACCGAGATGTGCTGCGCCACCGGCACACAGTCATATCGCGGTGCGCTTGTCACGGCCGATAAGGTGCTGGCTGAAATCAGCTGCGCCAGCAACGGCTGCGAGGAGGACGGCTTGGAACCGTATGTGGAGGATGTGCTGGATACCTTTTTGCAGGCAATCACCACGCGGAAGGTCAAAAACCTGCCGCAGTACATGAAATCGCTTTTGTGGACAAGCTTTGCTACCTACAAACTCAACACCATCAGCGGTATTACCGCGCCATACAAGGAGGTCAAAAATGTCTACGGATTACACTAACGTAAACGGATACCTGATTCCGTCGTTTGCCCTGCCCACGGGCAGCACACCGCCGTTGGGCAAATACGGTGCGATGCGGGCGCGTTTTCTTGACGAACATCGCCCCTTTGAACGCGACCAAATGCTGCTGGACGGTACGCTGGCACAGCACCTTGCCGGCGTCGACAGCGAGGCACACAATCAGGTCAGTGCGCTGGTGCGCCGGCTTGCAGAACAGCGCGGCGTCACCGAGGATCTGAAACGGCATCGCCCTCTGGAATGGGCGGCGCAGATGCAAGCTTTGCAGGCGCAAGCCGAGGAAATCGTGTGCTGCGAGTTGATTTATATTTAACTCTTTTCCAGAGGGCTGTTCCCGCATGGAAATGCGGGAACGTCCCCCGCAAGCACGGCATCTTGCCGTCATGACGGCAAAACGCCCACTTGTCAGGGGAATACCCCTGAAACCCCGTCCCTCATTTTGTGGCTTTTGATTCAAGAGGATATTGACACTATGATATACAGAACCAAGAAAATCACCGTGCGGCTTACCGACAAAGAGTACGCCAAACTGCGCGAGATGAGCGAAACATCCGGCTTAAAAATGGAGCCTGTCATCCGGAAGCTGCTTGTCGGTTACGAGATTCGCCCGCGCCCTAATGCCACCTACATCAAGCTCATAAAGGAGTTGTCTGCGGTGGGAAATAACCTGAACCAGATTGCCCATCTTGCGAACGCAACCGGGAAAATTACAGAGGACCAGTGGAAAGAAACGCATCAGCTTCTGGAAAAGATATGGGATTTCTGCGCGTATGAACTTTGATTTCAAAAGATTATTTGAAAAACGCCCGACTTTATATTATACTGAAAGCACCGATATTTCGCGCAAAAGGTGGTCGGAACAGATGAATATGGAGAACCTGATCGGTGAAACAACCGAATATGACAAGAAAGCGGCGCTTGAGGTAAAAAAGCCCAAAAGCTGGTGCAAGAGTGTCAGCGCTTTTGCGAACACGCTGGGCGGCGCGCTGATTTTCGGCATGGCGGATGATGGACAGATCGTTGGGTTGACCGAACCCGACAGTGACGCCGAGAAAATCAGCGAGATCCTCAAGACGCGCATGGAGCCTATCCCGGAGTTTCGGCTGCGGTTTCACAGAACCGATGACGGCAAGGTGCTGCTGATCCTTGATGTGTTCAAAGGCGAGGAAACGCCCTACTATTACTCCGGCGACGGCACCTTAGAGGCGTTTGTACGCATCGGAAATGAGAGCGTCAAGGCATCCGCCACCGAGCTAAAACGCCTTGTTCTGCGCGGCAGAAATACCTCCTACGACTCTCAGATGACGCTTTACAGGGTGGAGGACTACGCCTTTTCCAAGCTGCGGGAGCGCTATAAGAAGTGGACGGGAAACAGCTTTGACAACAAAGACCTTGTTTCCTTCGGTCTGGCAGACGAGGGCGGCTTTTTGACAAATGCCGGCGCCCTGATTGCTGATGAAAGCCCGATCCGCTGGTCACGGTTGTTCTGCACACGCTGGAACGGGCTGGACAAAAGCGGCGGAACGATGGACGCGCTGGACGATGCCGAGTATTCCGGCAGTGTGCTTTCTCTGATTGAAAACGGCGAGGCGTTCATCAAGCGCAACGCCCGCATGATGTGGCGCAAGACACCCAACTCGCGGGAGGAACTGCCCGAATACGTCGAGCGCAGCTACCACGAGGCGCTTGTCAACGCGCTGGCGCACCGCGATTATCTCGTCTACGGCAGCGAGGTCCACATTGACATTTACGATGATCGTCTGGAGATCTACTCGCCGGGCGGTATGCCGGACGGGTCAATGATCCAAGACCGCGACCCGCTTACCGTGCCGTCCACCCGGCGCAACCCGGTACTGGCCGATGTGTTCAACCGTCTGGGCTATATGGAGCGCAAGGGCAGCGGCTTCGGCAAAATTCTGAATGGCTACAAGGCGCAAGTCAACTTCGTGCCGAGCAAAGTCCCTACGTTCCGTTCTGACCGCTACCAGTTTACGGTCGTTATGCCGAACTTGAATTACGGTGTCCCCCAACGTGTCACCCAAGATGTCACCCAAGATGTCAGTCAAGATGTCGCTCAAGACGATTTGGATGCAAAAATCATCGCGCTCATCAAGCGGAACAATAAAATCAGCACCGAAAAAATGGGCATGATGCTGGGCGTAAGCACCCGAACCATTCTGCGGCGTATAAAGAAACTGGATAATGTTCACTACATTGGTCGCGGCTTCAGCGGGCATTGGGAAGTTGATAATCAATCAAAAACGGGTATCTGACAGTGAAGCGGGAAATTTTCTAAGGCATCGCCGCACAATTCTCGCATTATAGACATGCGTGCGGCTCACAGGGAACGCTATAGGAAAACACCAACACCCCCAACGGGCTTTAGCTGCCAGTTGGGGGTGTTTACTCAGGTGGTTTTGGGTGTTGTTTTCAGGCAGAGCACCACTGCCAGCAAGCCGCTTAAAAGGCGGCCTGCCATCATCGGCAGGGCGTGTGCGGGGCTGAATTGCAGGGTAAATGCCAGAAAATCGCCGACGCTGTAAGCAGCTACTACGGCATAGGCCGTGTTCAGTGTGATGCCGCGTTCCTCCAGCGTATCAAGACTCAGCAACGTGGGGATGCAGTTGGCGGACGTCACGACCAGACCGGTGATGGAGGCAGGCTCCAGCTGCAGCCGTGCGGCCAGCTTGGCCAGCGGTGCGCTCAACAGCCGCTGTACAAAGGCGAAAAACGGCAGGATCCCGGCAAGAAACGCGCCGATACTGCCTATGACCGGGTAGATTTCCGCCAAGGGGGTCAACCCCTCCAGCAACACAATACCGGTCGTTTCCTGCAGCACGGAAATGCAGAAGCCGAACAAGGTCAGGCCGCGCACCGCCAGAGAGATGCCGTTGAATATCGGGCCGATCGCATTGCTGCCGGATTTGAAAAGCAGCAGCAACAGGACCGCTACTGCCAGAACAGGCCATGTGTTGTGCAGCAGAACCGACAAGGGGATGCCGCACAGCCCCCCGGTGAGCAGGCAGCCCACCGGCAGGATCAGAAAGCCGAGAAACAATCCGCGAACGGCAGCGGCTCGTTTGGTGCCTGTCAGCCCACCCAGCGCCAGCGGAATCGTACCGTTGATCGTGGCACCGAGAAAGGCCGCCACGATCAAACCATTATACAGCCCGGCGGCGGGTTCCTGCGCGATCTGCGCGGCCAGCACGGCACCGCCTGCATCGCAGCTCAAAAACAGTGAGGCAAACAGGGAAGGGTCACACCCCACGGCGGAAAACACCGGCGTGATAACAGGCGCCAGATGGGTCCCAAGCCACGGTGCCAGTGCCATAAAACCGGTCATGAGCAGCAGCAGATCCACCACGGCGGCAAAGCCCTGCCGGAAGGCACTACCCAACCCCAGCCGATCACCTAACAAGGTGTCCGCAGCACCCAGGCAGAAAAATACAGCAGATATCCACGCCATCGTTCTTACGCACGACCCGGCGTGTCTTCACTGAAGGGACTGTTGACATAGTTGGCGCTCTTGGAGGAAACAAACTTCTCCATCGCGCGCTGCAGCGGGTGCTTGTTCCAGCGGTCCAGATCATCCGTCAGCCGGCAGGCAGTCATCTGGAAGAAGGGCAGCCAGCACAGCGGGGTGATTTCCTCCGGCACATCCATAGGCACATACATAACATTGTGCTCGTCCTTGTAATCGGCGCAGCGCGTCAGCAGGAAAGCGTTATCCGTCACAATTTTGGTACCCTCAAAAATGCGGTGGATGCGCTCCGTGCCCTCGCCGCCGTCAATCAGAAATACGCTGTAGCGGGGGGTCATCTGGATGTTGGGGCCGTGGATGTACTCCTCGACCTCATAGGCAGCGGTGGGGATGCTGACGGTCTCGCCGAATTTCAGTGCGCCCTCGCTTGCGGTGCCGAGGTTGGCACCCACGCCGCAGACATAAGCGTTGGTCATGCCGGACAGCTGACGGTAGTGCTCTTTAATAAAGGAAGGGGTCTGTGCCTGTACGGCGGCATTGATGTCTGCGGCCTTCAGCAGCTGCTGCTTGACGGCCTCACCCTCGGCGGCAGTTTTGATGCCCAGACGGACAGCCGCCTCCACGGCAAACAGCATAAAGAAGAGTGCCAGCGTGGTGACACCGCGGGTGACATAAGCGACCGTTTCGCGACCGACACCGTAGTTGGCAACAACATCGCACACCTTGCCCAGATCGCTGTTGACATCGCCGGTCAGACCGATGCAGCGGCGGCCCTTTGCCTCAATGACCTTGATGGCGTCCAGCGCGTTCAGGCTGTAGCCGCTTTGGCTGACGACAACGACCATATCGGTCTCGCTGAAATCATTCTCGCTGGATACAAAATGAAACGGGGTGACGATCTTGACCTCGCACTTCAGATGGCGGCGGATAAACTGCCGCGCACAGAGTGAGCCGTTGGAGGAAGAACCGCACGCAACGATCCAGATGTTCTTGTAGCCGCCGCTTACATACTCATCCACAAGGGGCTTTGTCAGCGCGGCGCTGTCGGCGACATTGTTGCGGATAAACTCCGGGCAGTCGGCAATGTAGTCCAGCATAGTCTTTTTGTGTTCCATAAAGCAGTCTCCTTCACGTTTTGTCTAAATTTCTAACGCTTACTTTGTGTAAAACGTTAAAATCTTCGGGAAGTCCCCGAACTCTATTGACATTATACCACAACTTTGGTATATTGTCATTACAATATTACAAAGATTTTAGAGAAAATTTCTAAAAATTAAGAAAAAATCTAAAAATCTTTGCAGCATTTTACAAGGAGGAAAAACTTATGCCTGACATTTTGATGACAAGAATCGACAATCGCTTAGTGCACGGGCAAGTCGGTGTGGCGTGGACCACCGCCTTACAAGGTGTCAACCTTATTGTTGTGGCGGATGATTTGGCAGCTGCTGACCCGCTGCAGCAAAGCCTGATGGCTGCCACCGCGAAAAGTTCCGGCTGCGGCATCCGGTTCTTTACGCTGGACAAAACCATTGCAGTCATTCATAAGGCATCTGCCAGCCAGCACATCTTCCTGGTCGTGCGCAACCCGCAGAGTGCCCGTAAACTGGTCGAGGGCGGCGTTCCCATTGATAAGCTGTGCATCGGCAATATGCATGTCGGCCCCGGCAAGGAAGTGACCGGCGATGTGCATGTTTATATGGACGAGAAGGACAAGGACGACCTTCGCGCCATCCGTGCCAAGGGTGTGGATGTCTACATCCAGATCGCACCCGGCGACCACAAGCTGGACTTCGATAAGTAACCCATGGTTCCGCCTCTGCAGGCGGTCTGCAGAGCAAAAAATATATTTTATAAAGAGGAGAGAAAATCTATGCAAATCACACTCGTGCAAGGTTTGCTGATTGCGCTGCTCGTTTTCATCTGCGCGATCGACAAACACATGGAAACCTTTATGTGGTTCCGCCCGCTGGTCGTAGCGTTTTTCACCGGCATCATCCTCGGTGATGTACGGCTCGGTATGCAGGCAGGTGCCGTTGCGGAGCTTTCCTACCTGGGTCTGCTGACCGTTGGCGGCACCGTGCCGCCGGACCCCCTGTTTGCCGGTCTGATGACCACCGTGCTGGCGTACACCACCGGCTGCGATGTCAACACGGCGCTGGGTCTTGCGGTTCCGTTCGCACTGATCGGCCAGTGGATCAACACCGGCACCAACACCTTCTACGCCGGCTTCCTGCCGAAGGTTGACAAATGCGCCGCCGCCGGTGACGAAAAAGGCATTGCCAAGGTCATGTATACCGGCTGGATTCTGTATGCCGCCATGTTTGCCCTTGCCGCGTTCCTGTCCACCTACGCATTGCAGAGCGGTATTTCCGCTTTTGTGGCCGCCTTCCCGGCATGGCTTGTCCACGGCTTTGAAGTTGCCGGTGGTCTGATGCCGGCTGTCGGCCTTGCCCTGCTGCTGGTCGTTATGCTCAAGAAGGAAAACGCAGCCTATCTGCTTGCTGGTTTTGTCATCATGGTCATTACCAACTGCCAGAACATCCTGCCCATTGCTGTTATTGCGGGCTGCATCGCTTATGTCAATTTCACCCGCGATACGGAGACTGCCAAGCTGACGGCTGCATCCGCTGCAACTGCCGCCCAGGAAGGAGATTTTGAAGATGGCATCTAATAAGATTACCAAAAAAGACCTCAACGAAATGGCCGTCCGTTCTATGGCGGAGCAGTGCTGCTTCAGCTTTGAGCGTATGCAGGCCGTAGGCTTCTGCTACGGCATGACCAAGTGCTTCCGTAAGATTCACGGCGACAACAATGAGGAAATGGCCGCCGCGATGGCAAACAACCTCGACTTCATCAACACCGAGCCGCACATGGCCGCGATCCTGCAGGGCCTGATCGTCTCCATGGAGGAGGCAGGCCAGAATCGTGAGATGATCCACAGCCTGAAAACCGGTCTGTTCGGACCTCTGGCAGGTTTGGGCGATGCTATCTGGTGGTACACCGCCATGCCCATCATTGCATCCATCTGCTGCTCTTTGGCAACGCAGAACAATGTTCTGGGCCCCATCTTCTACATTCTGTTCTGGGCACTGACCGCTATCTTCAGCCGCATCTGGTTCGTGCGTCTGGGCTATAATGCCGGTGTAAGCTCCATCAAGTTCATCGGCGATAACGCCGCTTATATCAGCAAGGCTGCCGGTATTCTGGGCGTTATGGTTGTCGGCGGACTGATCCCCAGCTATGTATCCTTTGCTTTCCCCGAAACGCTTGTCATCTCCAGCGTTTCCGTGCAGGGCATCTTTGATTCCATCATGCCCAACATTCTGCCGCTGGGCTTTGTGTTCCTGCTCTACTGGCTGTTCAAGAAGAAGAATGTCAACACCATGAAGCTGATCCTGCTGGTCATTGCTTTGTCGGTTGCACTGTCCTTCCTAGGCATCATGTAAGTTTTACTGCGGCGGCTCGCGCCGGTTCAGCATTCCCCCGCGAGCCGCCTTTTTCACGGACTATATTGTCATGACATAATTACAAATGGAGGCTATTGTACCTATGAGCATGGTAAACTTTGACGAAAACCAGATCATTGCCAACGGTGCCAGGATCTACGACCAGCGCGCCAAGATCGAGGCAATCGCCGATTCGATTGTGGATAACGGGTTTGACCTGCTGCTGTTTACCAGCAGCGGCGGTTCTCAGGCGATGCTGGACCCGTTCGCCTTCTACATCCGCCATATGTCCCGCCTGCCGGTCGAAAATGTACTGTCCGCCAACCTGATGACCGGTGACTGCAACCGCATCACCGATAAGACCGTGGCGTTCCTGACCTCGAAGTCCGGCGACACCGCCGAGACCGTAAAGGCAGCCAACTGGCTGAAAGAGCAGGGCGTGCGCCTGTTTGCCGCCGTCGGCAAGGAGAACTCCACGCTGGAATCCATCTGCGATGACACCATCGTCTACGGCGAGGGCCGCCCGCAGGAGCTGGTGTTTTACCTTCTGATCGGGCGTATCCTGTACCGCAGCGGAAACTTTGATGCCTATCCCCGCTTTGCGGATGAGCTGAAGAACCTTGCCTTTGCGCTGGCACAGGTACGCAAGCAGGCAGATGCCAAGTGCCTGAAATATGCGCAGGATTACTGCAAGGAGCCGTATAACATCTGGATCGGCAGCGGCGATCTGTGGCCCACTGCCTACAGCTACAGCATGTGCGTGCTGGAGGAAAGCCAGTGGATTCGCACCAAGAGCGTTTCCAGCCCGGAATTCTTCCATGGCACACTGGAGCTGCTGGAGGACGATGTCTGCACCACGCTGCTGCTGACCGAGGGCCCCACCCGTGCGCAGGACGAGCGCGTAAAGGAGTTTGCCGCCCGCCATACCAAAAAGCTGCCCTGCTTTGACACGAAGGAGTATGCACTGCCCGGCATCAGCGAGGAGTTCCGTCCGCTGCTCAGCCCCGTTGTCATGGCGGCTGTTTTGCAGCGCATCAGCAAGAACATTGAGGTCATCACGGATCATTCTCTGGATATCCGCCGCTATTACAGAAAAGAGAGCTATTGAGTATGAAACTGATTGCATTAGGGGATAACGTAATAGACTATTACCACAACACACAGGAGTGTTTCCCCGGCGGCAATGCGGTAAACGTCGCAGTTCATGCTGCGCGGCTGGGGGCACAGGCCGAGTATCTCGGCTCCCTTGGCGATGACAAGATGGCACATATTGTGGAGAAAGCACTCCGGGAAAACGGCGTGGACATCAGCCATTGCCCCGTTTTACGGGGGCGCACCACCAAGGTGTGCAGCTATGATGTGGTCAACGGGCGCAGCTTCCTTGAGGTGATCACCGGGGAAAGCTGGACCGGCCCGCTGCAGATCACTGCGCAGGAGCTGGACGAGCTGAAAACCGCCGATCTGATCGTCAGCAGCTGCAACGCCAAAATGCCCGAACAGATGGCGGCTGTGCAGGCACTGCCCGCTGTGTTTGCCTATGACTTCGGCGAAAAGGAAAAGTACCGCACCGATGCCTACTATGACGAGGTTTGCCACGGCATAGATCTGGCGATGCTTTCCTGCAAGCCGATGGACAAGGCTGCTTTTGCGGAATTGTGCGCGCCGCTGCACCGCCGGGGCGTGGTGCATGTTCTGGCCACAATGGGTGCAGCCGGGCAAATGTTGTCCGTACAAGGAAAAATCGTGGAAAAGACTACCCAAATGGTAGAGGCAAGTGATACAATGGGGGCAGGAGATTCTTTCCTTGCCGCCTTCCTCTGCTCGCTGTATACTGCGGGGTGGCAAAAGGCAAAGCCCATGCCGGAGCAGGCGCTTCTGGCAGCACTGGCTGCCGGGCAGCAGGTCTCGGCACGCAACTGTATGGCACAGGGCGGCTTTGGCTGTAAAGCGGAAATCTCCCGGAACAGCATTGAATAACAAGAAGGAGATTTCCTATCATGATCGAACTGAACGGAATACAGCTTGACAAAACCAGCGCAGTTCCTCTGTACGAGCAGCTGCGTAAGGCATTGCGGGAGGCTATCACCAGCGGGAAACTGCCGGCAGGGACCAAATTGCCGACAGAGGAGGAGCTGTGCGCCCAGTTCGGCATTTCACGCCCTGTTGCACGGCAGGCTTACAATATGCTGATCGAAGACGGCTTCGTGGAACGTATGCGGGGGCGCGGCACCTTTGTGCGCAGCCCCGATACCCGCGGACGCTTTCTGAACAAGCAGCTGAGCTTTGCCGCCGAGATGGGGGTTTTGAATCTGGAGCACCGTACCGAGGTGCTGCGTGCAGAGTGGGTAAGCTATACCCCGGAGCTTTTTGCACGGCTCAAGCTCGAACGCGGGGATCGCTGCTACCATCTTGTGCGTATGCGCTATGTCAGCGGAAAACCCTTTGTTCTTGTGGAAAACTATGTGCCGGAATCTGTGTTCCCCGGTATTGATGCCTACGACTTCGCCCGGCGTTCGCTGTATGATGTCTTTGAAACCGTCTACCACGAGAGAATTATTAAGTCGCGCCGTGTCCTGATGGCGCAGACAGCCAACGCCGAGTTTGCCAACCTGTTCGGCGTACACCGCGGTTCCCCCGTGCTGTATGTCGAAAACACGGTCATGGACCAAAACGACCGTCCGATCGACCTCAGCAAAGAGTATCTGGACGGCGTTACCCAGAAATTTGAATTTGAAGTTGTCAACCAATAAACCGAGTCTGTGTGCCCGGTTTTGCTAAAGGAGTGTAATTTGCTATGGTAGGTGTAGTTGTGACCGGGCATGGCGGCTTTGCCGCCGGTATGGCGGCCAATGTAAAAATGCTGGCAGGCAGTGATGCGGAATTGAAAGCCGTGGATTTTGCTGACGGCATGGATGTGGAAGTGTTTGAAAAGCAGCTGGCGGAGGCAATCGACAGCTATGCAGACTGCGAGGCTGTTCTGGTGCTGGCAGACATTGCCGGCGGTACGCCGTATAACCGCGCAGCAGGGCTTTCCATGACCCGCCCCAAGGTGCGTGTGATCTCCGGGCTGAACAGCAGTATGCTGATGGATCTGTGCATGCGCAACATCACCGGTGACGAATGTCCCGATGCGGATGCACTGGCCGCCGACATTATGCAGACCGGGCACGAGAACATCGGCAAGTTTGTGCTGGAGGTTCCCGCCCAGCCGCAGGAGGACGAGGACGGTATCTGAAGGGAGAAACGCCATGAAGCCGATCAAGGCAGTCATCTTTGATATGGACGGCGTGCTGATCGACAGTGAACCGGTCTACCTGCAACATCAGTATGCGCACCTGAAACCGTCCTACCCGTGGATCACCGTGGAAAGCATGTACCCGTTGGTGGGCATTTCCGGGCAGGAATATATGCCCTTTATGGCAAAGCTTTGCCGCCGCACCGACGATGCCGTATTCCGGCAGGAAATGGACGCCATGAACGCCGACTGCCGGGTGTATTACCCGGACATTCTGCGCAAAGAGGTTCGCCCGCTGCTGCATGAATTAAAGCAGATGGGGCTGCAGGTGGCTCTTGCAAGCAGCAGCAGCCGGGAATGTATTGAGCAGGTCCTGGCACAATGTGAGATTCGGGAGCTGTTTGACTGTATCGTCAGTGGTCACGAATTTACCCGCAGCAAGCCGGACCCGGAAATTTACCGTTTCACCATGGACAAGCTCAGGCGCAAGCCGGAGGAATGTCTGATTGTGGAGGACTCCACCTACGGTGTGCAGGCGGGTACGGCGGCGGGCGGCGTTGTGGCTGCCCTGCGGGACGAAAGATTCCCGTTTGACCAGCGTGCGGCGCAGCTGCATATCGACAGGCTTGCCGAGCTGCCTGCGCTGGCGGCGTGCGGCGGAAAAAGGATACGCGCCGCCTTCTTTGATGTGGACGGCACCCTGCTTACCGTGGGCGGGCATCGGATGCCGCCCGGTGTAGCCCCTGCATTGCAGGCTTTACAGCGCAGCGGCGTGCAGGTGTTTCTGTGCACCGGCCGCCACGCGTTGGAAATTGAAGAAGAAAACATGCTGCCCGGCATCACGGTTGACGGTGCTGTTTATATGAACGGTCAGCTCTGCGAGCTGCAGGGGCAGATCGTGCGGGAAACGCCCATTCCCGCCGAGGATCTGTCGGCATTGAAGCAGTTCTTACAGAAAAAGAACCGCAGCTGCATTTTTCTTGAAAAAGACAGAATGTACGCCAACTGTGTAGACTCCCGCATGGAGGTCGAGCAGGCAAAAATCGGCACCGCCGTGCCGGCTGTGCGCGATATTTCCGATCTGGAAAACCGCCGCATATATCAAGTCATCCCCTTCGTGAACGAGGAGGAAGAAAAAGAACTGCTGCGGCAGATGCCCCATTGCAGGACAAAGCGCTGGGGGGATGCCGTGGTGGATCTGATGAGTCGATCCGGCGGCAAGGAAAACGGCATCCGTGCCCTGTGTGCGGCAATCGGTATCACCACGGAGGAAACCATTGCCTTTGGAGATGCCGACAACGATTTGGAAATGCTGCAGCTGGCCGGCATCGGTGTGGCTATGGGCAATGCCCTGCCGCAGGTGCGCGACTGTGCCGATATGGTCACAGACACCGTGGAAAATGAAGGCATCGCCCATGCACTCCAAAAATTAAAACTGATTGAGTAAATACATAGCGAGGAGCGTTTTTCCCACAAGGGAGGCTCCTCGTTTTCCGAAAAGGGGGCAGTGTTCTGTGATAAAAGAAAAAACGCAGACCCTTGTAACGGACCAGCTGTATAACCTGGCTGCGGGGTTTCTGTATGCCCTGAGCATCTGTTATTTTGCCAAGGGCGCAGACTTTGCACCCGGCGGGTTATCGGGTCTGGCTTTGTTGGGCAACTATCTGTGGGGGTTCCCCATCGGCATCGCAACGCTGGTGCTGAATGTGCCCTTGATTTTGCTTGGCTTCCGCTTTGTGGGGCGCGCCTTTCTGGGAAAAACAGTCATCAGTATGCTGTGGTGTACCTTTTTTCAGGATGTTATCTTTGCAGACCAGCCCGGCTACGGCGGTGATCCGCTGCTGGCGGCGCTGTTTGCGGGTATCACATGGGGCGGCGCATTGGCGCTTTTGTATATGCGGGGTTCGTCCAGCGGCGGCACCGATTTTTTGACGATGTCGATCAAAGTGCTGCGCCCGCATCTGTCGGTCGGTGTTGTGACCGGCGCGATAGACCTAGTGGTCATCCTGTTAGGTTGGCCTGTGTTTGGCTCTGTCGATGCCGTTTTGTACGGTCTTGTCACAACGGCGGTCACCTCGCTGGTTATCGACAAAATCATGTACGGCAGCAATGCCGGCAAAATGCTGACAATCATCACCACCAAGGGGCAGGAAATTGCGGATGAAATCTCCCGCCAATGCGAGCGCGGCTCAACGATGGTCAAAGCAGTGGGCACATACACCGGCACGGAACGGCAGATGCTGCTCTGCGTCTGTGCCAGACCGCAGGTGTACCGCATCCGGATGGCGGCCTACCGCATTGACCCCGGCTGTATGGTCATGGTGACGGAAACCGGCGAGGTTTACGGCGAGGGCTTTGTTGACCCGGGCAAGACGGCGTCATTTTTATAAGGCAATACCACACATGAAACGAAAGGAAAGATTTGTTATGAATCCTATTACGCCTGCCGAATTGGCAGCTTACTTTGACCATACCCAGCTGCGCGCCTATGCGCAGCGCAAGGATTTTGAAAAGCTCTGTGCAGAGGCGCGCGAATACGGCTTTGCCATGGTGGCGATCAACCCGGCTCCGGTTTCCCTGTGCAAGGATCTGCTGACGGGAACATCGGTCCATGTGGGCGCGGCGGTTGGTTTCCCCCTGGGGCAGAGTACGCCCCAGGTCAAGAAATACGAAGCCGTAGATGCGATCGCCAATGGCGCGGATGAAATAGATTATGTCATCAACATTACGCAGCTGAAAGATAAAAACTACGATTTTATTGAGCAAGAGATGTCCGGTATTATAGAGGAATGTCGCGGTGCAGGGGTGATCTCGAAGGTGATTTTTGAGAACTGCTACCTGACCGAGGAGGAAAAGCGCGCACTGTGCTCCATCGCGCGGGAGGTTCGCCCGGATTTCATAAAGACCTCCACGGGCTTTGGCACCGGCGGCGCAACCTTTGAGGATGTGTCGCTGATGAAAAAATGCGTCGGCGATGAGGTAAAGATCAAGGCGGCCGGCGGCATCCGCACCCTGGATACCGCTTTGCGTATGATCGAGCTGGGCGTATCCCGCATCGGCTCCACAGCCAGCGTCAGCATTGTAGAAGAACTGAAACACAGGTTATAAAAAGCGCCGGGGATGGCCGGAACGGTCTGAACTGCAGAAAGCAAATAAGCACCACTAAGTTTAACTTGGTGGTGCTTATTGTTTTATTGGCTTTCTTTTTTGGTTTTATAACATTCTGTAATATAATCCAGCAGCGCCATATTTTTCAGGCGATAGGTGGCTTCCTCTATAGAGCCTGCAGTATCTTCCAGATACAACCAGCTTTCACCTTCAGGTATAGAACTTTCGTCCATACGTCCGTCCAAAATTTCTTTCCATAGCTCACGTTTTTCTTTAATTTCTGCGCCCATTTCTCTAGGAACCGCATAACGGCTGCATAGAAAGCGTTCTGCTGTCAAATTAACACCATCATCCCAAGTGATTTTATCCAGCAGCTCTTTAACTGTATGGAGCGTATCTGTTGCGTTTTTCGAGAATTCGTTTTTTGGGAATTTCAAGCTGACGCTGCCGTCAACCTCGACGATTTCCATACTGCCAAATTGCAGCTGCATATTCAGCAGCAATGTGGCAATTCCCTCCGGGGTGCAGGTGTCGATAGGAAACAGCATTTGCATCGGAACATCTAACGTTTGTGCGATTTTTTCTAAATTTTCCTGCCGGGGCATTTTCAGACCATATTCATAATGCCGCCACAGGGTCGCATTGATTCCTGTCTTTTCTGCGGCTTCCTCCTGCGTCATTTCTCGGTAAAGGCGCAACCGTTTGATACGGTTGCCCAAAATCTTCTTCTGCTCTTGAAAACTGATCGGTGTCTTATCTGCAGAGTGAGAGTAGTTTCCGAATTCATCACGCATCAACGTAAAATCTCTATCACTCACAGTTGTCCAACGCATTGACATACCTTTACCCTCCGCCTCGGTTCTGTACTTTTAAGGAACAACCTCATTATAACAAACTTTTGCTATCTATACAAGAGCGAGAATTTTCTTGTGTTTTCCTTAAAATATTTTTGTAAAAACGATTGATAGTAACTTAAAAGTACTATATAATTCAGATGTAGCATATGTAACTTAAAAGTACATTTGTATAGCACCTTGATAATCCAATATGCCAAAACTTCCGAAACAGCTTTCGCATCTGTAAAACGCGAGAAAGGACCTCTCTTATGAACCGTATCCGTACCATTCAAGGCGCAGCCGATGAACTGCGCAAACGTGATCCCGGCTGTGCCATCAGCGCACACAACATCCGTCAGTTGGTGCTGCACAAGGAAATTCCCAGCCGTAAAGCCGGGTCAAAGTATCTGGTGGCGCTGGACGATGTAGAACGCTATTTCGGACTTACCATCGACGAAAACGAGCCGAACCATGGCATCGCTTGAGAAACGCTACAATAAGGCCGGAAACCTTATTTCTTTTCGTATCCACGTTTTTCACGGGAGGGATGAATTTGGCAAGCAGCTCCCGCCTTTTATCAAAACGGTCCGTGTTCCGCCCGAATTGAACGCGCGGCAGATCGAAACGCTGATCCAGCGCGAAACCGTCCATTTTGAGGAGGAGTGCGAGCTTATCACAGCCCGTGAAAAAGAAGAAGCGGCAAAAGCCGCCGAACCGAAATGCATATCGTTCGAGGATTTTGCCGTTAAGGTTATGGAAATTAAGGAACGCA
>OGHZ01000746.1_pt1 | contig 18994 bp, 17 predicted proteins | sample 1571661 | NCBI WGS metagenome assembly OGHZ01 (sample SAMEA2582040, study PRJEB24529) | metagenome | biome: Human gut stool | place: China | collected 2011 | reverse complement strand
AATTGACTACATCTATCAAACGTGCACGTGCAATCGCTTTATTGCCATTCACTGCAGAATAATTGATGAATCAAGGCGGTATAACCATTTGGTTGTACCGCCTTTTTGCTACATAAAGAGCTGGTTCTGTATGGACTGGCTCTTTTTCTTAGATTGTGGTATATGTTAGTAGTAATATGTAAGTAAAAGAAAGGCAATCTTATGAATTTAATAAATATAAAATCTCCAGCCGATTTGAAAGGCTTATCTATTGCTGAATTAACAGATCTAACGACACAAGCTCGTCAAGCCCTCATGACAAAGGTATCTGAACACGGCGGTCATGTTGGTCCTCCTATGGGTGCAGCGGAAATGATTATGGCCTTGCACTATGTATTTAACTCACCTGTAGATAAGATTGTCTATGACGTGTCTCATCAGTCTTATGTGCACAAGATGGTTACAGGTCGTGCCTTAGCATTTTTAGATCATAATCATTATGATGATGTAACAGGCTATACAGATCCTACTGAAAGTGAACATGACTTCTTTAACATTGGTCATACCTCTACATCTATTTCATTGGCATCTGGCTTGGCGACGGCTCGTAATTTAAAAGGGGACTCTGAAAATATTATTGCTATTATTGGCGATGGTTCTTTGTCTGGTGGTGAAGCCTTTGAAGGCCTTGATTATGCAGCCACATTAGATAGCAATATGATTATTATTGTCAATGATAATGACCAATCCATTGCGGAAAATCATGGTGGCTTGTATCGTGGTCTTCGTGAATTACGCGAGTCCAATGGTGAAAGCCCTAATAATATTTTCAAGTCTTTAGGTTTAGATTATCGTTTTGTAGCAGCTGGTAATGACTTGGAAACGTTGATTAATGCATTTGAAGAAGTGAAAGACATTGATCATCCAATTGTGTTACATATTGTTACTCAAAAAGGTAAGGGCTATGCCATTGCAGAGCAAAATAAAGAAAAGTTCCACTGGACTATGCCATTTGACTTAGAAACAGGTAAGCTAAAAGCGAAAGATAATGGGCCAACGTATGTTGGTACGATTGCGAACTACTTGATGGAGCAAATCAAAGTAGATCCAACAGTGGTAGCTATTATTGCAGGTACACCAGGTGGACTTGGATTTAATTCCGAACGGCGCAAAGAGGCTGGCAAACAATATATTGACGTAGGCATTGCAGAAGAGCATGCTATTGCCATGAGCTCTGGTATTGCTAAAAATGGCGGTAAACCAGTATTTAATGTGTATAGTACATTTTTACAACGTACTTATGACCAATTAGTACAAGATCTTTGCGTCAATAATAATAGTGCCGTTATTATGAATCATGAGGCCTCTGTATATGGTATGAATGATGTCACTCATTTAGGGTTCTTTGATATACCTATGCTTACAAGCATTCCTAATTTGGTCTACTTAGCACCTACAAATAACGAAGAATTGTTGGCTATGACTAAATATGCCGTGCATCAACACGAGCACCCTGTAGCAATTCGTGTACCTGTAGGTAAATTTATATCTACTGGTGTACCGGATACGACTGACTATAGCATTTTATATAAATCTGAAGTGACTCGTCGTGGCGAAGGCATTGCTTTATTAGGCCTTGGTAATTTTTATCATCTAGCGAATCAAGTAGCTGATGAATTAGCTAAAGACGGTATCGATGCAACCGTAGTAAATCCTAAATTTGCTTCTGGTCTTGATGAAGAATTATTAGAAGCGTTGAAAGCTAATCATTCTGTAGTATTTACCTTGGAAGATGGTGTAGTAGAAGGTGGTTGGGGCCAACGCGTGGCTAGCTTCTATGGACCATCTGCCATGCGTGTTAAAAATTATGGCATTGCTAAGGAGTTTCATGATCGCTATGATGCAGCGGAGCTTTTACGAGAAAACGGTGTTTCTGTAGAACAAATTGTAAATGATGCCAAATGTATGTTGCGTTAAACAAGGGTTGTGTCATAATATTTATAAAAATTATTTATAAGTAATGACGTTAAGTAGTAGCTTCTATTAATTAGCATAGAAGCTGCTATTTTTCAATATATGATGAGTTGTTTATAAATAAAATATTTTATATTTTTTTATTAATATGACTATAAATAATAGATGAAGTAGTATATAATAATAACAGACTAACTCATTATGATGTATAATACAGTTTAATTAATTTAGAAATCTGTATTGGTTAGTATATGAACGTAAACGTGCTTTTGTTGGTGTGTAAAGGGAGCTTTGGAAACATTGAAAAAGGTTTTAACTTTGGCCGTGGCTTTGGCTGTAGTCAGCAGTGGTTATCTGTGTGAGGTAAATGGTGCCGCAGAACCGATAACCAAAAAAGCGCCTTCCATCTCAGAATTTAATATATATGTACCAAAAGAGCTCAATGAACGTCAAAAAGATCTTGTTGAAATTGGACGTTATACAGCTAGCGGAGATCTTGGCTCGTTAAGAGAAACGATTATTTCTGCTATTGAACGTGGTACTTTGACACCTCAAGAGGTAAGTATTGCCATTCGTCAGTTGTACTCTGCAGCGGGTTTAAAGCAAATGAATGCGGCTCTTGCTACATTTGAGCAACTTCGCGAAGAACGCCCTGAGTTTGGTGTAGATTATGATAAACTTGTGCCAAAGCGAGTGGGCTTAAGTGCTCTACTAGGTAATGGCTCAAATAGTACAAATATGGCTGCCAAAATTAAAGCTGATGAAGCTTCAACAGCTGTAAAATATAATACATTCCGTATTAAAAAGCCAAAACCACAAAATAGAAACAGATCACGTCTAGGCAAACTTGATCGTGAACTCGTAGCAGCAGCAGCATTAGGTACTCGTGTTGGTAAATCAAATGCGGTGTTTGCTACATCTAAGAAAAGTTTAACAGAGCTTGGTTTGAGCCCACAACAAATTGAATACTTAGAAAATATGCTATCTAATTAATGATGAGCCCTTGTCTTTTCATAATGACAGGGGCTTTTTTATATTACTAATTGACGTAAAGTAAAGCATTTTTCTATAATAATAAGGATAGGTAACAATTAGTTATGTAATATAGTACTTTCAGAATAGATATATAAGGAGTAACGATGCGTCTTCGTAGAAAACCGTGGATTGATGAGGCTATCCACGAGTATGATTCACATATTATTTTATCAGGACAAGAGGCTTATAAAGGCAAATGGAGAGAGGCTTTTTCGCATCCAGAAAGACCATTATACATGGAACTAGGCACTGGTAAGGGACGATTTATTGCGGGCATGTCTGAAGCATATCCAGATGCAAATTTTGTTGGTTTTGAGGTTCAAATCGGTGTAATTTACTATGCAGCACAAAAGATTTTCGAAGCTCAACGGGACAATGCAAAAGTATCTTTGTTTGATATTGCAGGAATTGAAGAAATTGTAGCCCCTGGTGAAGTAGATCGATTCTATATCAATTTCTGTGATCCATGGCCTAAGGCTAAACATGCTAAGCGTCGCTTAACATATCATACATTCCTTGACCGCTATGCACGTTTGTTAAAAGATAATGGCGAAGTGCATTTTAAAACCGATAATGAAGACTTGTTTATGTTCTCTCTAGAGGAGTTCAAAAATTGTGGGTGGGAACTCAAGAATGTCACCTATGATTTACATAGTACAGATTTACCGAATGTAAAAACGGAATATGAAGAGAAATTTAGCGCAAAGGGACAACCTATTTTCCGATTAGAAGCAGTGAAACCGACTGTTACTAAGGAGGCATAATATGTTGCAAAAAGGGGAAAAGAAGGGACACTTTTGGGAGAAAGTGTTTAAGAACGACCTACAAGGCATGTTATTGCCTATAGCTCTTATGGCCTTGATTGGTAGCATTAATATCTTTAGTGCCACCTATGTTGGGTCGATTACAACAGATACTGGATTGTTGGGTTATGCACCGAGACATTTAGGTTATTTATTGGTTTCTGCTATTTTGGGTGTCCTTTTGTATCGATTTGATTATCGTCGATTACAAAATACTAAATTACTGACTTGGATAATGGGATTGACCGCAGTATCCTTAGTGGCTATATATTTGGTCGGTGTAGAGGTCAATGGTGCGCGCCGGTGGATTTCTCTTGGCCTATTTTCGTTCCAGCCATCAGAGTTTGCTAAATTGGCTGCACTCATGTGGACAGCAGCTAAATTGGCGGATAAACCGTGGGGAAAACCCAGATTTACATCTATGATTAAACCTAAGAAGGGTTTGTCTCAAAAAGAGGTAGCATTAGGTTATATTTTTGAACGCGTAAGATATATGGGCTATATGTTGCTTTGGCCAATCATATTTGCTTTGCTCACCATTAAACAGCCGGATATGGGGACTGCCGTATTGATTATAGGTTTCTCCTACCTATTAATATTCTTATCTGGCTTTGAGAAAAGTATATTTGGCTTATCTTTGATGGGGGCTATTGTCGTAGGTATTTATGCTGCTCGTAGTAGTTCGTATCGGTGGGAACGCGTTGTATCTTGGTTTGATCCCTGGTCCTATGCACAGGATAAAGGCTATCAAACTGTACAAGGTTTGTTAGCCGTAGGCTCAGGTGGGTTCTTTGGACAAGGCCTTCTGAATGGTACGTCAAAGTATTTCTATCTACCTGAAGCACATACGGACTTTGCCTTCGCTGTTTGGGCACAGGAAATGGGATTTTTAGGCGGTATTCTGGTCGTATTCTTAATGGCCATGTTTACGTATTTTGGATTCCGTATTGCTAATAGAGCACGCGATGCTTTTGGTAGATGGTTAGCCATTGGGATTACGATTCTCATCAGTGGTCAAGCATTCTTCAATATCGCCATGGTTTGTGGTATGTTGCCTGTAACAGGTGTGCCATTGCCATTCGTTAGCTATGGTGGTTCTTCTTTGATGATGAACTGTTTAGCTATCGGTATTTTAGCAAGTATTGCGAGACGTGGCGTAGAAGGTGTTAAACCAGTAGGTAATAAGGAAACGTTACCTTCGTTGCGCGAGGAAACGCAGAGTCGGTTTAGACCGAATAGAACGGTTGAATCTAAATTACCGGGACGTTTTGTACCACCAAATAAACGATAATATATGTGTTGTGTATGAGGGAAAATTATGAACGATTTTATTGATATTCAAGAACGCCCATCATTGGGTAAATTATTGCCACTTAGCTTTCAACATTTATTTGCTATGTTTGGCTCTACCGTACTTGTACCGTATTTGTTGAAAGTCGATCCAGCAACGGCATTATTTATGAATGGTATTGGTACATTGCTGTACTTATTTGTATGTAAAGGCAAGATTCCAGCCTATTTAGGATCTAGTTTTGCTTTTATTGCTCCTGTCAGTGCAGTGTTGGCTGCAGGATTGGGGTATGAGGCAGCTAAAGGCGCCTTTGTCGTATTTGGCTTATCCTTTGTTATTTTATCGTTCTTAGTTCGCTATATTGGTATCGGTTGGATTGATAAATTATTCCCACCAGCTGCGATGGGGGCTATCGTTGCTATCATCGGTCTTGAACTAGCTCCAGTCGCTATGGGCATGGCTGGACTCATCGGTGATCAAAATCTTGGCATGTCTCATGAGCAGGCTATCATAGTATCTATGTTCTCCTTGATTGTGACCTTGTTAGGAACCGTCGTATTCCGAGGATTCCTTGCTGTAATTCCTGTGCTTATCGGCGTAGTGGCAGGTTATATCTTATCTGCTATCATGGGCGTTGTCGATTTCTCCGCTGTTGAAGCGGCACCATGGTTCTCGCTACCACAGTTTTATGGTATGCCTGAATTTGATATCAATGCCATCGTCATGATTATGCCAGCATTATTTGTAGTATTTGCGGAACACGTGGGTCACCTTGTTGTTACAAGTAACATCGTATCAAAAGATCTTATGAAAGAACCTGGCTTAGAACGTTCTTTATTAGGTGATGGCCTTGCCAATATTCTTTCAGGTTTCTTTGGGGCTACACCAAATACAACGTATGGTGAAAATATCGGAGTACTAGCAATTACACGGTGCTTTAGCGTTTGGGTTATCGGCGGTGCAGCTATATTGGCTATGATTATTTCCTTCGTGGGCAAGGTAGCCGCTCTTATTCATGCCATTCCGGTCCCTGTTATGGGTGGTGTATCGATTCTATTGTTCGGTATCATCGCGGCTTCTGGCTTGCGTATGCTCGTAGAACGCAAGGTAGACTATACAAATCCTGTTAACATGATTCTTACATCTGTTATTCTTGTTGTAGGCCTTAGTGGTGCACAGCTCGTAATTGGTCCTGTTGTTTTAAAAGGAATGGGCTTGGCAACTGTTGTAGGTATGGGGATGAGCATTGTACTTCTTATCCTACAAAAAACAGGTATTGGTAATGATCAATTAAAGAAAACAGATGTATAATTGATTATACATTCGAATATATAGCAAGACTTATAATTAACGCGTAGCTTTTCAGCTGCGCTTTTTTGTATAGTGGGCCTTTATATATATTATAGAAGCGTGTCTATTGGAAAAATATAAATGTCTATTGTATAATATATTGTATGAAATGATTTGTGAAAGGAGGTTTATATGGATTATATTTTTTGGCTTATTATAGGTCTCGTATTGATGGCTATTGAACTAGTTATACCTGGTGGTATTGCGGGTCTTATCGGGTACTGTTTGTTTATGTGGGGCGTATTTATCGGCCTTGGTGGTACAGATATAGCCTTATATGCGGTGCTTGGTATCACGATTGTATTAGTCGTAGTATTATTAACCTTCTTTAATCACTTTTCAAAAACCTGGATTGGCAAGCTCTTTACCTTAGGGCAACGATCTACCACAAAAGCTGGATATGTGTCTAATGATGTATTAAAGGATCTAGCTGGCAAGGAGGGCGTAGCGCATACAACATTACGCCCTGCAGGTATTGCTAAAATTGATGGTAATTTAGTGGATGTTGTAACCGAAGGGGACTTCATCGATGCCGGTTCACCCATTGTGGTGCTTCGTGTTGTAGGTGGCCGCAATATTGTTAGAAAGCGTGATTAAGCTTTCACCACATCGTCGTAAATAATGGAGGTTATTATGGATGTAGGTATTTTAATTTTGATTCCCATTCTACTGATTGGGATTATGGTATTCTTGTATGTTGTGCCATTAGGCCTTTGGGTATCCGCATTGGCAGCCGGTGTTAACGTAGGCATTTTTACATTAGTTGGTATGCGTTTACGTCGTGTAAATCCATCTCAAATTGTAATGCCTTTGATTAAGGCGAATAAAGCGGGCCTTGAGGTTAATGTAAATCAATTGGAAGCACATTACCTTGCTGGTGGTGACGTTGACCGCGTTGTAGATGCATTAATCGCTGCTGAACGCGCATCTATTCCGTTGACATTTGAACGTTCTGCTGCTATCGACCTCGCTGGTCGTGATGTATTGGAAGCGGTTCAAATGTCTGTTAATCCTAAGGTGATTGAAACACCAATCATTTCTGCAGTGGCAAAAAATGGTATTGAACTTAAGGTTCGTGCTCGCGTAACGGTACGTGCTAATATTGATCGCCTCGTTGGTGGTGCTGGTGAAGCTACAATTATCGCCCGTGTTGGTGAAGGTATCGTAACAACGGTAGGTTCTTCTGAAGAGCATACAGATGTATTGGAAAATCCAGATCACATTTCTCGTACTGTATTGGGCAAAGGCCTTGATGCAGGGACTGCCTTTGAAATCTTGTCCATCGATATTGCTGACGTAGACGTTGGACGTAACATTGGTGCCCAATTGCAAACAGACCAAGCTGAAGCAGATAAGAAAATTGCTCAAGCTCGTGCCGAAGAACGCCGTGCTATGGCGGTTGCTACAGAACAAGAAATGCGTGCTAAAACACAAGACATGCAAGCTAAGGTTGTGGAAGCACAAGCTGAAGTTCCTAAAGCATTGGCAGAAGCTTTCAGAAACGGTAATCTCGGCGTTATGGATTACTACAATATGAACAATATTATTGCAGACACTAAGATGCGTGAGAATTTAGCAGATGGTGAATAGGAGTAGCTATGGACTCTATTTTGTCTACAGTACTATCGGCCTTTACGCATAATCCTATATTTGTTCTAGCTATAATTGCTTATATCGTGTTCTCCTTTTTGAAAAGCTCAAAGACTGAAGATGCTGATGAGTATGAAACCTCAGGTGCTGAAAAGACTTGGGAGGATATGGAGCGTGAATACGGTATTTCTATTGAACGTAAAATAGAAGAACCTTCGGTTAATGCTACATCTAATGATGCTGTCTATCAGTCGTCTAATACTCAGATTTCTTATAATCAATCTGCAGAACAACCTAAAAAAGAGCAACCTAAACAACGAGAAGAACATAAAGTATCTACTAGTAAAACGGTTGCAGTTTCTACATTGACTGAGCGCCTAGCAGAATTTAAGCGCCAAAAAGCAATGGAAGAAGTAAAGATTCCTCTTGTTGATGTAGAGAATCATGCGAAGACTGTAACGACGAAGGCTCGCAAGTCGCGTCATGATATTAAAGAAGGTATGAAATGGGCTTTTATATTAGAAAAGCCGAAGGCATTGCGTCATAGGGCTCGATAATGTATATCTGTTCCTGATAAAGGCAGGGTTCCCAATGGTCACCGGGGTGACTATTGGGAACCCTTTTTCTATTGCTAAGACTATAACTAGCCTTTCATAATAAGTGTAATAGGTGTGTGAATATAGTTCGCCTAAATTATGTGAAAGGAGCGATTATATGTATCGCAGCGTACGAAATATTCCAAAACAATTATTAGAGAATCTATATGTTAAAGAGAAATGGACCTTACGAGACATTGCCGATTATATTGGGTGTAGTGTAGATACAATTGTAAGGCGTATGCAGATGTATAAGATTGCGCGACGTGAAACGCGTAAAGATATCAATCGCGCAACCTTGGTAAATTTATATGAAGTGAGTCATACGAGTATTGAAGCCTTGGCCCGTCGTTTTAATGTATCCACTGCGACCATATCTAATCGATTACATGAGTATGGACTGCTGTGTACTCATGACCATTCTATACATAGTGTAGAACCAGATCGTATTAAAAAGGCTTATGAAAGTGGTAATAGTACAACTCGTATTGCCCATATGATGGGGCTTTCACGATGGAAGGTATTACATATCTTACATCACATGGGTGTCAATATACGCGGTGGGCGGCGTAAGGTGATGCCTATCGATGAAATGAGCTATTTGTATAGCTATCATGGGTTGAGTACAAAGGATATAGGTGTTGCTTATCAGTTACAAGCCAATACAGTCGCCTTATATTTGCGAGAATCTGGTGTTGCATTGCGTGGTAAACGGTTAGAGGTAGATACGAATGAGATTAGTAGATTACGGATGGAAGGATTATCCATTGCAGCTATCGCACGACAACTCGAATGTTCCCCGTCTGTTATAAGAAACCGATTAAAGCAGCAACAATCTTAGTAAAGACGTAGTATTGTATGGTGTCGTATGGTAAATCTGTATAAACATTAACCCATTCGGTATAGAAATTTGTAGTTAATTACTATATACTTAGATTTATATGATGATGGGAGGTTTATTATGTTCGAATATTTAACATTATTATTACCATTTTTACTGCTAGGGTTTATCGCCGCCGGCCTATCTAGAATATCTGGTGTGGCGTTATCCATGATTATTGTACCAACCTTGTTGATTTGGGGGGCTACACCACTAGATGTGGTTGCGTTTATGCTCCTTTTTGTAGTGTATAATAATTTCACATCTGAAACACAAGATGTACGCCTTGATTACAAGGATCTTGTATTATTTCCTAAATGGCGCTTGTTAATTCCTTTAGTTTTGACGGTAGTTGGTATCTTCATTAATCCAGCTATTGGTATTGCTGTCTTTATGGCTTGCTTTGTATTGGAATTGCTAGCAACTGTGTTCAAACGCATTCCTGAACGGGAACGTCCTGCTGTTCATCGCGTTATTGTACTTTCCGTTCTCAGTGCTATTGTAACAGCTATTGGCGCCTATGTAGGTCCTACTATTAGTGGGGATTACTATTTTGGCTTAGTTGGTTTAGCCATCTTGGCCATTACTGCCTTTGCTTGGTATGCAGGCCGTAATCGAAATGCATTTAAAGGCATTTGGGAATTTATCTGGGTTGATTTCGGCATTTTGCTTGGTTTATTCGGTATTGAAAGCTCCAACTATCCATCTGGGTTGACTCGAGACTATACGAGTTCTATGGATCGTATGCTACCAATGATTACTGTAGTAGGCGGTTATGCGGGATTGATGGTTATCTTTGGCGTATATGGCATGTTCTCATTGCCATCCTTTATTACAGCCATTGGTGCGGCTATTGGTATACGCATGTTTGGTTTGTATGAATTCCCTAAACGGGGCACCTTCTCTTACTTAGCAATTGGATTTGCTATTGCTGCCGTAGTATGTTTATATCTCGTATCTCCTGTACCAACAGGATTTGATGCGGTCAATACGATTATGACTCAACCTATGGTTCAATAAAAGGTGAGTTTTATCATAGTATCAATCAGCTAGACTTGTTAATGTGAGAGTAGATAGTTAACATAAACAATAAGGAGATGTGTATCGTGAAAGATAATACTACTGTTGAAGTACATTCTAATGAAGTTGTAGAAACGAGACCATTTCCGCCATTCTTGCCGAAGAATGCAACGGTTATGATGATGGGAACATTTCCACCAACATCTGAAAAGCGAGCCATGGAATTTCATTATCCGAATTTTCAAAATGATATGTGGCGTGTTTTCGGTTTGGTGTTCTTTGATGATAAAGAACATTTTAGAAAAGGCGAAGAAAAAGCATTTGATGCGGAAAAGATTAAAGCTTTTTTATCTCAAATTGGTATAGCTTCTTGTCCAACGGTATTGAAAGCTATTCGTGAGCATGGTAATGCATCTGATGCGTTTTTAAAGGTAGTTGAACCCGTTCCTCTCGCTGACGTATTAGCGCAAATACCAGATTGTACTCATATTGGTACAACAGGTGGCAAGGCTACAGAAATCTTACTTAGTTTATTACCTGAAAAAGTAAAATTACCAAAAACAGGGGAAACGATTCCTTTTGTTTATGAAGGTCGAGAACTTTCTTTGACGCGTTTGCCATCTACATCTAGAGCCTATCCGTTGAGTCTTGTGAAGAAGGCGGAGGCTTATAAAGCTTTTTTTAAAGCTTGTGGATTAGAAACAAAATAATTGAATAATAGTAGGATACCTTTGATGGTCTATTCTAATTGGTAAATTAGAGTAGAACCTATCAAAGGTATTTTTATTATTAAAAATTTACGTAAATAGGTGATATGGTAATTCGCTTATTGTATATAAAACTATGGCATCAGTCATAATTAAAAGTGATAACAACAATAACTTTTTAATTCTTGTTTTTTATGATGAGAGGTCTATAATTAACCAATGTCATTATATGGTTGACAAATATTTTAGAAATAGGAGTTGATACTATGGATAAGGCTAAGGAGGCCTTATGGACAAGATCATTTGTCCTCGATACTTTGATTAATTTCTTAGTATTTTTGATTTATTATTTATTAATTGTTATTATTGCCGTAGTGGCAAAAGATAACCTTCACGCCACAGCCAGTCAAGCAGGCTTAGCTGTTGGTATATATATTATCGGTACCGTCGTGGCCCGGTTATTAGCGGGACGCTTTATTAGTGTCTTAGGTTGCCGAAAGATGCTGTACTTAGGTTTGTTTATTTATTTGGTTTCAACGGCCATGTACTTCTACACACCTAACTTGTTAATGCTCGATAGCGTTCGATTCTTAAATGGTTTTGCTTACGGTATTACATCAACTGCAACAAGTACGATTATTGCTGCTATTATACCTCAATCTCGTCGTGGCGAAGGGATTAACTACTACGGTTTATCTACTTCTCTTGCTGCTGCAGTAGGCCCATTCTTAGGTATTTTAATGCTTCATAGTCTTGGCTATGATTTTATCATCGCATTCTGTGTTGCCCTTATCGTTATTTGTGGCATTGGCGCCGTAATTATGAAGTTTAAGGAGCCTAAGCTTGATATCGATTCTGAAGCTCATAAGGGCATTAAGATTTCCGATTATATTGAACCTCGTATGAATTCTATTAGCCTTGTTTCTGTGCTTGTAGGCTTTGCATACTCTGGTGTTATCGGCTTTATGGCAGCCTATACAAAAGACTTGGATCTAATTATGGCAGGTACATTCTTCTTCGTTGTCTATGCTGTAGTGATTACTATTACAAGACCTTTACTTGGTATTCTATTTGATATGAAAGGGGAAAACTTCGTTTTATATCCTTGTTTCGTATCTTTAGCGCTTGGTATTTTCTTACTATCCATTGCTCACTCTACATGGCTTGTACTTTTATCCGCCGTATTCGTCGGACTTGGCTATGGTACATTCATGTCTAATGGTCAAGCGGTAACTGTTAAAATTGTACCGGTACACCGCATTGGTGTTGCTACATCAACATACTTTATCGCCTTGGATGTAGGCCTTGGCTTTGGTCCATATATCTTAGGTGCCATTAAGGAAGTAGTCGGTTATACAAGCATGTTCCATGTAACTGTTGTCGTAGCCCTTGTTGCCTTAGTTGCTTATTATTTATTCTATGGCCGTTATGTAGGCACAGATAAAGATCTTTCCATGAAAGCACGTGCTGAAGAAGAACAAATTAGAAATCGTAAACGCAATGGTAAACTTGCATAAAACGATGTTTGACATTGGGTATACAATTTTATAGAGTAATAAAAAAATGACTATTCGAGCAGTTGCTCGGATAGTCATTTTGCTATCTTATAATATTATTTTTCGATATTTACAATGTTGACGATAACTTCAACAGCTTTTTTCATATCGTCGATACATGCAAATTCATGACGACCATGGAGATTTTCTACACCAGTAAAAATATTAGGTGTTGGAATGCCCATAAAAGAAATTTTAGAGCCATCGGTACCGCCACGAATAGGATCGCAGATAGGTGTGATACCTGCTTTTTCCATGGCCGCTTTGGCTACGTTTACACATTCCATATTGTCTTTAATGATATCGTACATATTGTAATATTGATCTTTTACGGAGACTTCGCAAACTTCACGGCCATAGATTTCATTTAATGTTTGACCTGCTTGTAGGAAAAATGCTTTTTTCGCTTCGAACAATTCTTTGTCATGGTCGCGGATGATGTAGTTCATCTTACCAGTATCTACTTGTGTTTCCATGCTCATGAGCATAAAGAAACCTTGACGACCACAAGTGTGTTCAGGAACGGCCGCCCCAGGTAATAACGCGTCAAATTGCATAGCCAGTTTAGCACAGTTAATCATGATACCCTTTGCTGTACCCGTGTGAACCGATACGCCTTTGAGCGTTACAGTACCGCCAGCCGCATTGAATGTTTCATACTCGAGTTGACCTAGGCTTTCACCATCAATCGTATAGGCAAAATCAACAGGGAATTGTTTCACATCAAAGTGATCTGCGCCAGTACCAATTTCTTCGTCAGGGCCAAAGGCACACATGATTTTACCGTGTTTGATTTCTGGGTGAGCCACAAGATAGGAGAGGGCTTCCATAATTTCACAGATGCCAGCCTTGTCGTCACCGCCGAGTAGTGTGAGACCATCTGTTACGACCAAGGATTTACCAATATAGTTCTTTAAATTAGGAAAATCTTCGCGACGTGTGAAAATCTGATGCTCTTCGTTGAGGCAAATATCGTTGCCATCATAGTTTTCAATGATGCGTGGCTTAATATTTTCTGCGTTATAGTCGGCCGTATCCATATGGGCGATAAAACCAATGGAAGGGGCCTTTGCATCTGTGTTAGCATTTAATGTACCGATGACAAATCCATTTTCTCGATTGTAGATGACCTCATCAAGACCAATTGCTTTCAAATCAGGAACGAGTACATTAGTAGCAAAATCGACTTGTGTTTGCGTACTAGGAATCGTTGTACTTTCCTCGTTAGACCGTGTATTTATGCTTGTATAGCGTACAAAACGTTCAACCATTGGTTCCATAATAAGCCTCCTTGAGAGAATATATAATTAGTTGATACCATAGTTAGACTTAATTAGTCCTATATATTTTAATTGTAGACTAGTAGTACATAAAATGCAAAGTCTATTGGTGCATAATGTGTAAAAATATTCGTATTATGCATATAAAGCAATTGAATCGTATATAATGCCGTGATAGTATAAAGGTGGATAGATATACGTTTGTATTTTTTATGAGGAGGTTTTACTATGTCGGACGAAACTCGTTCTATTCCGCCCGTAGAACCGGTACTTGATCCTAAAAAGGACTACGAAGAAATTAATTCATACGTAGTATTTTGGGGCCTGTTCTATGCAGCAATCTTTACACTGGCGGTTGGTTATCTATGCTTGAAAATCGGTCAAACAGTAGATGCCTTTGCTCCAGTATCTGTACTTGCCATGGGTACAGCAGTTATTTTGAAACGAAAAAATGCGTTTGCTGAAACCGTACATATTCAAGCAATCGCCAGCTCTAGTACAAACACATTAGCTGGGGCTATGTTCTTCTTACCAGCCCTGTATATTTGGGGTGTAACAGATGTAACCTTTGCACAAATGGCAATTCCAATTATTCTTGGTGGCGTACTTGGTGTTCTCTTGTGCGTTATGTTCCGTCGCTACTTTGTAGAAGAAATGCATTATGTGTATCCGTTCCCGAGCGGTCGCGCTGCAGCTGAAGTATTGATGAGTAACGAAGGCAGTAAAGCAAAATTAATGTTGGGTTCTGGCCTTATTGCTCTTGTATATGACTTTATTCTAAATAGCCTTGGCTGGTGGGAAGAGGTCATTCGTACCGCTACATTTAAATGGGGTGCTGCCTTAGCAGACCAAACTAAATTGACGGCTGCTGTAGATACCGATGCAGCATTGCTAGGCCTTGGGTATTTTACAGGCCTTCGCTATGCAGCGATTATTGCAGCTGGTTCATTCTTCTCTTGGTTTGTATGTATTCCGGTTGTGTATTTCTTAGCGCCAGAACATGTGATGCACATCAATGGTCAATCCGTACTCTTAGCAGATGCGCCAATTCGTAAGGTATTCCTTGATTATGTGCGTCATATCGGCATCGGTATGCTCGCTATGGCCGGTATTATTGGCCTCTTGAGCATGTCTAAGGTTGTGGGCAACGTTGTAAAAAAAGCGGTTTTAGATATATTTACATCTAAAACTACAGAAGTTAATTTGCTTCGTACACAACGCGATGTTCCTACATCTTGGATTGGTGCAGGCATCTTGTTATGTACCGTTTTATTTGCCGTATACTTCCACTTTATGTATTCTGAAAGCCTCGCTCAAACAGGCGTAGCCTTCTTAATCGTTCTAATCATGTCCTTCTTACTTGCTGTAGTAGGTATTAGCTCCATTGCCTATACTGGTACAGAACCGGTATCCGGTATGACAATCTTTATGATTATCATTTCTGCTGTATGCTTAACAGCTGCGGGTATGACTGGTAAAGTCGGTATGATTGCAGTCCTCATGATGGCATCCTTTATCGGTACAACCATCGGTATGGCCGGTAACTTTATGTCCGAACTTAAGGTAGCGCACATGACAGGTGCTACACCTAAAAAAATGGAACAATGGCAAATCGTTGGTACCATTCTCTGTGCTGTACTTTCTGTAGGTGTCATGATCTTATTAAATGGTGCCTATGGTTTCGTAGGGGACCATGCATTGAATGCTCCTCAAGCGAATGCGATGGCTGCTATCATCGAACCTATGATGACTGGTGGTAGTGCACAATGGCCTTTATACATGGCAGGCGCATTGTTTGCAATCATCTTATGGATGGTGAAAGTTCCACCGTTGGCATTTGCATTAGGTACATATCTACCTATGGAAATCAACACCCCATTACTAGTTGGTGGTTTGATTGCATACTTTGTACAAAATAGTACAAACGATAAAGCGTTGGCAGACCTTCGATTCTCCAAAGGTAGTACAATTGCATCCGGTCTTGTAGCCGGTGGTGCTATTGGTTCCTTGTTCAGTGCCGTACTTCGTATTGCAGGTATTGATGTATTTGCTCAAGAATGGGTAGAAACACCAGAAGCAACATACCTCAGTATTGTAATGTACTTGTTACTCTGTGCATTCTTGTACAAGGTAGCTATGTACATTAAAGATAAAAAAACAGCTAAATAATATGAATCTCATCTAATGGGATTACGAATAACGCTCTCTATGAATACAATTCGTAGAGAGCGTTTTCTATATGAGATGATTGGGAGATTGTCTTTGATATATAGATATAATCTATACCAAATAAAACATATTTATATAGTAGGAATTATTGACCTAGGATATATAGGGTGATATGATATGTTTATGTTATTTTATTTTAGAGTAAATCTATAGTTGTTAGATTATGTAGAAATTTTATTTAGTAATAGGTATGAGATTCTAGGTGACTAAATAGTAGAGTCTTTTTACTGATGAGGTATATAATGAAACTAAAACGAATTGCGGCTCTACTAGGTGCTTTCACCATTGCTAGCAGCCTATTTATAGCTGGTTGTGGTAATACTACTAGTAATAATGATAAAGTATGGCGTGTTGGCACTGATGCGACCTATGCACCATTTGGATTTAAAGACAAAGATACGGGCAAGTTGGATGGTTTTGATATCGATATTATTAATGCTATAGCTAAAGAAGAGGGCATTGAAGCAGATATTCAAAACTTAAACTTTGATGCCCTGTTACCAGCACTACAAAGTAATACAATTGATATTGCGATTTCTGATATGACTATTTCAGAAGACCGTGCTAAATCTGTTGATTTTAGTAATCCCTATTATATAGCGGGTAATGGCTTAGTTGTTAATGTTGATAATACTACTATTCATAGCTTTAAGGATCTAGAAGGCAAACGCATTGGCGTTTCTATTGGATCCACTGGTGCTGAGATTGCTAGCAAAATTCCAAATGCTGATGTACGACAATTTAATATTATCGTTGATGCCTTTTTGGAATTGGAAAATAAAGGCGTAGATGTAGTTATTAATGATACGCCGGTAAATGAGTATTATGTAAATAATAAAGGCCATGGCATTGCTAAAGTAACGGGTGAGGACTATGATGCGGCACCCCTCGGTATTGCTGTGAAAAAAGGTAATACGGAATTACTTGGTAAAATAAATGATGGATTAGCAAAAATTAAGGCTAATGGTAAATATGCAGAGATTTATAAAAAGTGGTTTGGTAAAGAACCACCTGCAGAAGATTTGAAATAGGTGATAGAATGGCTAAACGGAAAGCATTTTTGAAGATTGTAAAGGAAAATGGACCTCTTGTACTAGATGGTGCATTCGGTACAGAATTAGAGCGTCATGGATGTAATATTCATGATGAGTTGTGGTCATCTAAGATGCTTATTGAAAATCCAGAAATCATCAAAAAAGTGCATATTTCCTATTTGGCAGCCGGTGCAGATATTATTGAAAGTTCTGGTTATCAAGCAACTGTAGCCGGGTTTAAAGCTCATGGGTATGGTACGGAAGAAGCACTAGATTTGGTGAAGTTATCCGTTCGTTTAGCCGTGCAAGCACGTAATGAATTTTTAGAAGCTAAAGCGAATGATGCGCTTACATTGCGTGGTATTACATTAGGTGAACAATTGCCAGATGGCAGTGTCCGTTACTTCTCTGAAGGGGCCTTACCAAAACCATTGGTAGCCGCCTCTGTTGGCCCATATGGTGCTTTCTTGGCAGATGGATCGGAATATCGTGGCGACTACGGTGTACAAACCGAATATTTAGAAGTGTTCCATATTCCTCGCATTGCATTATTCTGCGAAGAAAATCCCGATGTGTTAGCCTGTGAAACTGTGCCTTGCTATGATGAGGCCATCGCCATTGCCCGTACCTTGTGTGATCCGCTTACGACAAAAGGCATTCCCGCATGGATTTCCTTTTCCTGCAAAGATGAACATCATATCTCAAGCGGGGAGACCATCATTAAATGCGCTGAAATGATTGATAAGGTGCGTCAAGTGACGGGGATAGGGATTAACTGTACAGCGCCGGAATATGTAGAATCCTTGATTAAAGATATTAGGTCTGTAACCAATAAACCGATTGCTGTATATCCAAATCTTGGTGAAACCTATGATGGAGAAACCAAAACATGGTCAGGTGGACAACAAAGCTTTATTGACTATGTTGATGTATGGCGCAAGGCCGGGGCTAATATAATCGGTGGATGTTGTCGAACAAATCCTGATATCATTCAAGAAGTAGCAAAACAAATACATGTAAAATAAATGAGAGGGACTGTATAAGTACAGTCCCTTTTACTTTAGTGAAATGATATAATGTATATAAATAATTGATATTTATTCGCAACATGATATAGTTAACATAAGGAGGTGTGTGCAGATAAAACAGAGATTTACAAAAATAGCGTGGAAGTTTATATTGCCTGTATTAGTTATCGTTATATGGTTTATACTGAGCTCTCTAAACATCTGGTCCACCTATATCTTACCAACACCGTATATGGTTTGGTCCGAGTTTATAGATTGTATTGTATCAGGACTCATATGGAAACATGTAGGAATGAGTTTATTGCGGGTTGTACAAGGGTTTTTATTGGCCGCTGTTGTTTCTATACCACTCGCCATTGTATTGACGGCCAGTCACCGTATGCGCATACTTTCATCTGGTATGATTGAATTTTTTCGACATGTCCCTCCATTAGCTTTGTTACCATTATTGATTTTATGGTTGGGCATTGGTGAAAGCTCTAAAATTGCCATTGTGTTTCTAGCGACTGTGTATCCTATTTTCCTAAACGCCCTTATGGGCTTTAGTGAGGTGGATGGAAAGCTCGTTGAAATGGCACATCAGTATGGTTTATCTAAGAAACAAATTTTTCTATATGTTACTATTCCGTATGCTATACCTTA
>OGHZ01000740.1_pt1 | contig 19103 bp, 9 predicted proteins | sample 1571661 | NCBI WGS metagenome assembly OGHZ01 (sample SAMEA2582040, study PRJEB24529) | metagenome | biome: Human gut stool | place: China | collected 2011 | reverse complement strand
TAGGCAACTACTACACTCGTCAGGAAATGGGTCCGAAGTTTAATCCGTTCTTCATTCCAAAGATGATTTCGGATATTGCAGCCGGACAGATTTCTATCATGTATGGTTTCCATGGTCCTAACTACGCGACTTGTTCAGCATGTGCTACTTCAACCAACGCTATTGCAGATGCCTTCAACCTGATTCGTCTGGGTAAAGCAAACGTAATTGTATCCGGTGGTTCGGAAGCAGCTATCTTCCCGGCAGGTGTGGGCGGTTTCAACGCTATGCACGCACTGTCAACACGCAACGACGAAGCTTCTAAAGCTTCACGTCCGTTTAGCGCAAGCCGTGATGGTTTCGTTATGGGCGAAGGTGGCGGTTGCCTGATCCTGGAAGAACTGGAACACGCTAAAGCTCGCGGTGCAAAAATCTATGCAGAAGTTGCCGGTGTAGGTATGTCTGCAGATGCACATCACCTGACAGCTTCTCATCCAGAAGGTCTGGGAGCGAAATTGGTGATGAAAAATGCACTGGAAGATGCGGAAATGGATCCGAAAGAAGTAGATTATATCAATGTACACGGTACATCTACTCCGGTTGGTGATATTTCAGAAGCAAAAGCAATCAAGGAAGTATTCGGTGATCATGCGTTCGAGTTGAACATCAGTTCAACAAAATCAATGACAGGTCACTTGCTGGGAGCTGCCGGTGCGGTAGAATCTATTGCAAGTATCCTTGCTATCAAGAACGGCATTGTTCCTCCGACTATCAACCACGAAGAAGGTGACAACGACGAGAATATCGACTATAACCTTAATTTCACGTTCAATAAAGCACAGAAACGCGAAGTTAATGTTGCCTTGTCCAATACATTTGGATTTGGTGGTCACAATGCGTGCGTTATCTTCAAGAAATACGCAGAGTAATATCGTGTTACGTAACGAAATAGATAAGATAAGGCTCTTGTTCCGCAAGGATAGAGAGTCTTATCTTTGTTTTTACCGGATACTCGGGTTCTACCCGCGCAATATCCAACTTTATGAGCAGGCTCTCCTGCACAAATCAACTTCTGTCCGCTCCGACAAGGGACGTCCCCTCAACAATGAACGGCTGGAGTTTTTAGGTGACGCCATCCTCGACGCCATCGTAGGAGATATTGTCTATAAACGTTTTGAAGGGAAACGGGAAGGTTTCCTGACCAACACACGTTCTAAGATCGTACAACGGGAGACTTTGAATAAGTTGGCCGTTGAAATCGGCTTGGATAAACTCATAAAGTATTCCACCCGCTCTTCTTCTCACAACAGTTATATGTACGGAAATGCTTTTGAGGCATTTATCGGAGCTATTTATCTGGATCAGGGGTATGAACGCTGCAAACAGTTTATGGAGCAACGGATCATCAACCGTTATATCGACCTGGATAAAATATCCCGAAAAGAGGTTAACTTCAAATCCAAACTTATTGAGTGGAGCCAAAAAAATAAGATGGAGGTTTCCTTTGAGTTAATCGAGCAATTTCTCGATCACGACAGCAACCCTGTCTTCCAAACCGAAGTACGCATTGAAGGACTTCCGGCAGGAACAGGTACGGGATATTCCAAGAAAGAGTCTCAACAGAATGCTGCCCAAATGGCTATAAAGAAAGTAAAGGAACCCGTATTTATGTCAACTGTCGAAGAGATCAAAGCACAACATTCAGCAACTACAACAGAACCGGAGTTTGAACTTGCAACTAACTCTGAAACTGAATTGTCAACTGAATTTGAGAATGAACTTGAAGCCGAACTGAATGTAATTCCCGAGACAAAACTGGAGAATGTTTTAGAAGAAAACACCTCCGATAATGAAATTTCTACGGTACAACCTACTATGGAAGCCGAGGAGACTAGCCAAAGCAAATCCCCATGCGACGCCCCTGAATCACCAAATCGTGATCTTCAGTAACTAATTTCAGTTTTCCTGCAACTTCTTCAAGAGGGATAGATGCAATATCGTCTCCTTTTAAAGCTACCATACGCCCGAATTCACCCTTGGCGATCAATTCTGTCGCGTGGCCGCCCATACGGGTAGAAAGATTGCGGTCGAAAGGAGTAGGCGAACCACCACGCTGAATATACCCCAGAACTGTTTCGCGAGTTTCTATACCAGTTTCATATTCAATCTCCTGCGCAATATATTCAGCAGCCCGTTTGCGCCCGTCTGTCCTAATACCTTCTGCTACCACTACAATAGAATAAGGCTTGCCCTTTTTCAGTCTTTCCAGAATCGTATTACCAATATTTTTAATGTCATAAGCAATTTCAGGGAGAAGAATCACATCCCCTCCTCCTGCCATACCGGAATACAAGGCAATCCAACCCGCCTTGTGCCCCATCACTTCAATCACCATCACCCTTTTGTGAGAACTTGCGGTGGAATGTAAACGGTCGATGGCATCGGTAGCAATACTTACTGCCGAGTCGAAACCGAAAGAAATATCTGTGCCCCAAATATCATTATCAATGGTTTTAGGAACAGATACGATATTCACTCCCATCGCAGCAAACTTCGCCGCTGTCTTCTGTGTTCCATTTCCGCCGATACAAACGACACAGTCGAGTTCCATTTCCCGGATATTCTGAAGGATTAAAGACGGTTTGTCAACATCAGAGACAACGCCTCCTTTTTTGAAAGGCTTCTCACGAGAGGTTCCTAACATCGTTCCACCCAGATTGAGCAAACCGGAGAGCGACTTGTCTGTAATAGATTCGACATCTTTAGTCAGCAAGCCCTGAAAACCGCTGTGAATACCTACTACTTCCATCCCGTAATAATTGATGGCAGTTTTGCACACGCCACGAATCGTGGCATTAATACCGGGACAGTCCCCGCCGGATGTTAAGATTCCAATTCTCATTGTCGCATTTTTTAGTCTAAAACTCGGGATTTATATGGAAGTCGTCAATTTTTAACGATTATTTCCGTCGTAAAGATAGAAAAAAAAGATAAATAAGTTACTTTTGCACGACTAAACATTATTATGTTAAAGCAGAAATGAATATTACAAAAATTATTAGTAAGACTTTCGATTCCCGTTTAAAACAGATAGACCTATATGCTAGTCAGGCTAGTGAGATACAGCATCGTGTGTTAAGCCGCTTAACACGCCAGGCCGCTCAAACAGAATGGGGAAGAAAGTACGATTATTCCTCTATCCGTAACTATGAAGATTTCCGTAAACGTGTTCCTATCCAGACATACGAAGAAATTAAGCCTTATGTAGAACGTTTGCGAGCTGGGGAACAGAATCTGCTTTGGCCATCGGAGATACGCTGGTTTGCAAAATCTTCCGGAACGACTAATGATAAAAGTAAATTCCTTCCTGTCAGCAAGGAAGCGCTGGAAGATATTCATTACAGAGGAGGAAAAGACGCAGCAGCTCTTTATTTCCGCATCAATCCGGATAGCCATTTTTTCTCCGGCAAGGGACTGATTCTAGGAGGGAGCCATAGCCCGAACCTCAATTCCAATCATAGTTTAGTAGGAGATTTATCCGCTATTCTGATTCAAAACGTAAATCCGCTTATCAATTTCATTCGCGTACCAAGCAAGAAAATTGCATTGATGAGCGAATGGGAAACCAAGATAGAAGCAATCGCCAACAGCACTATTCCGGTAAATGTGACAAGCCTATCCGGTGTGCCGTCGTGGATGCTGGTACTTATCAAACGTATCCTTGAAAAGACAGGAAAGCAGGCACTGGAAGAAGTATGGCCCAATCTGGAAGTTTTCTTCCATGGCGGAGTGGCTTTCACACCGTATCGTGAGCAATATAAACAGGTGATTACAACACCTAAAATGCATTATGTAGAGACCTACAATGCTTCGGAAGGATATTTCGGAACCCAGAACGACCTTTCCGATCCTGCCATGTTATTAATGATCGACTATGGAATTTTCTACGAATTTGTTCCGTTGGAGGAAGTGGGAAAAGAAAATCCACGGGCTTATTGTCTTGAAGAAGTCGAGCTCAACAAGAACTATGCAATGGTTATTTCTACTTCCTGTGGTTTGTGGAGATACATGATTGGTGATACTGTGAAGTTTACCAGCAAGAATCCCTATAAGTTTGTCATCACGGGAAGAACGAAGCATTTCATCAATGCATTTGGTGAAGAGCTGATTGTCGATAATGCTGAAAAAGGATTGGCAAAGGCTTGCGCCGAAACCGGAGCACAAATTTGCGAATACTCTGCGGCGCCGGTGTTTATGGATGAGAACGCAAAATGCAGGCACCAGTGGCTGATAGAATTTGCCAAAATGCCGGATTCCGTAGAAAAGTTCGCCGCAATACTTGACGCTACGCTGAAAGAGGTTAACTCTGACTATGAGGCCAAACGATGGAAAGATATTGCTTTGCAACCATTGGAAGTGATCGTTGCCCGTCAGGGATTGTTCCATGACTGGCTGGCACAGAAAGGAAAACTGGGAGGACAACACAAAGTACCCAGATTAAGCAATACACGCGAATATATAGAAGCAATGCTGGTGCTGAATAATAGCGCTCATCCGGAAGAATAACCAAAAACCAAAACATAACCACTACAAGTTTTTTTCCATTACAGAGGTTACTTGTATAAGGAGAGAGCGTCAAAACAACTCTCCGATTTCTTTCAGGCACGGATTACACGAATTACATGGATAAGTTTATTCTCTTTCCTTGTTTATTCGTGTAATCCGTGCCTTAGTTATGTCGATTAGCAAGCTAAGTTTTGTTTTAAAAAACTTGCGTCAGAGCGTTCATCTTCCCAATATATAAGATTACCGGGCGTTGACTATGATTCCTCCTCCTAGTAGCAATCCGTCTCCATAGAATGCAGCAGCCTGTCCGGGAGCAATGGCTGTTAATGGTTCATGAAGCTGCACGTGCAGTAAATGATCCGATGTGACGGTAATCGTACCATGGTTTTCCTGCTTGCGATAGCGTATCTTCACAATTATGTCAGAGCGTCCTAAAGTACGCTCCTGATTTACAAGATTCCAATCTTTCAACCACATTTCTGTTTTTTCCAACGATGAAAGAGAAGCCAACATTACTTCATTCTTTTCAGGATCAATCTCTTTCACAAATACAGGACGATTCAGATGAATGCCCAAACCGCGTCTCTGCCCAATAGTATAAAAGGGATAGCCCTCATGCCAGGCAATAAAATTCCCCTTTTCATCGACAAATCTTCCTCTTCTGATTCTGTCAGACCAAGTCTGTTTATCGCTGCCCGATGTCTGACTATTGTTGATTGATGCCTCACTATTACTGACCGACATCTGACCATTTCTGACCAACCAGTCTTTTAAAAAGGTCCGATAGTCCATCGGGCAAAAACAGACACCAATACTATCCTTTTTGGTTGCCACCTTTCGAAAACCATGTTCAGCAGCCCAGGCACGGGCTTCAGCTTTCGTAATATCGCCCATCGGCAACAGCATCCTATTAAGAATATCCTGTTTCAATCCCCATAAGAAGAAGGTTTGATCCTTATCCGAATCAGCGGCGTATGTTATATAAAAGGTTTCATTTAGTTGTATATTCTGCGCATAGTGTCCGGTAGCAATATAAAAAATTCCCATTTCATCGGCAATCTTAGCAAGCAAAGGCCATTTCAGATAATTATTGCACAAGGTACAGGGGACCGGAGTACGTCCTGCCAAGTATTCCTGCACAAAATATTCCATAATCTGCCGGGCAAATATTTCACGGGCATCGTATGTTATATGCCGTATTCCTAAACGTTCTGCCAAATTACGGGCATCTTCCAGGTATTCTGTCGAACCATTCAATTCATAAAAACGGAAGGTTACCCCGATTACTTCATAACCGGCTTCCAGCAATCGCATAGCAGCAACAGAGCTATCTGTACCGCCACTCATTCCAAGCAATACGCGTTTGTTTTCCTCTATCATGCTGCAAAATTAAGTATTTTCCCGTATCTTTGTCAGTTAAAGCCTAAAAGAGAATGAAAGAGAGACCAACTAACGGACAAGTTATAATCGTTTTCACAGAGCATCCGATACTCGGCATATTACTGATTCCGTATATTGCGGAAAGGCTGAACGATGGCACCTTGCAATTAGTGGAGCAAGCGTTTCACGCCTCTCCGGAAGCTATGAGCATAATGAGCGAAGCGGAAAGACAAGCTATCGATATCGCTTCATACTATACAGAAAAGTATCTGATGGGCCTCTACTCCCGTGAAAAAACAGTATCACGCTTTCTACATAAGCTATCCGAAGATCCGGAACGAATTAAAAATAATATTCGCCCGTTCATCGAAAAGAAGCTGTTGGAGATGCTGGCGTTGATACGGGAAAATGGACTGCCTTTTTATCAGAAACAAGCCGGTAGCAAAATCTTATACGCCCATCATATTTATCATATCAACCCTCACGACGTAGAAATTCGCGTAACGTTTCATGTTGACAGTAAAACGTTCCGTTATCAGTTGCAGTGTTATTATGAAGGGCAACCGTTCTCTTTGAGTGAGTTAAAACCGGTAGTTGTACTGACCTCCTCGCCGGCCACTCTATTATTGGGAATGGAGTTATATTTCTTTCCGCACATTGAAAGCGCACGTATCTTACCTTTCACAAAGAAAAGATCGATTAGCGTAGACGCTTTGCAGATTGAGAAATACATAGACAACATCGTTATTCCAATTGCACGTTATCACGATATCGAGACTCACGGTTTGAATATTACTGAAGAAGAATGTGCCTGTGAAGCTGTTCTCTCATTCGAAGATGCCACATACAACGGACAAGCATTGCAACTTGTCTTCCGCTATGGAGACCAGACATTTGCACCAGATAGTGCTAATGAAATGAAGAAAATCATTTATCGGAAAACATCCGGTGAAATCGGCTTTTTCCCGCGTAATATTACAGTGGAAGAACAAGCAGTCCAACTCTTAACGAATGCCGGTCTGCAACAACTCAATGCCACACACTTCCAACTATCCGCCAAAGCTCCGGAAAAGACAATTGTCGAATGGATCAACAATCATCGGGAGATGTTGCAGCAATCCTTTCACCTTACCAGTAATGTAGGGAATGCATTATATTGTCTGGATGAGATACGCATCGAGCAAAGCTGCGACGATGAGGTTGACTGGTTCGAACTGCACATCACTGTTGTTATCGGTAATCTGCGCATTCCTTTTTCACGTTTCCGCAAACATATCCTCGAAGAAAAGCGGGAATATCTGCTACCTGACGGGCGTATGATTCTCCTGCCTGAAGAGTGGTTCAGCAAATATGCGAACTTACTGGAGATGGGAGTACAAACAGAAAAAGGAATTCGGTTGAAACATGCATTTATAGGTGCCGTACAGACAGCTTTGGGTGAGGATGGAGTGAAAAAATTCCCCGCGAAGCAGCAAATACATAACGTTGCCGTACCAAGAACGCTTAAAGCAACGTTACGCCCCTATCAGCAGAAAGGATTCTCGTGGATGGTACACCTCCATAAACAAGGATTTGGCGGATGCCTGGCAGATGACATGGGACTCGGGAAGACTCTTCAGACTCTTACCCTGCTACAGTACATATATAAGCCATCCGCTCCCAAACAACCCGCTACCCTAATTGTAGTCCCCACATCGCTACTTCACAACTGGCGACGGGAAGCCAAGCGCTTTACAGGGCTCTCAATGATGGAATACAACAACACCGTGGCTATAGACAAGAAACGTCCGGAAAAATTCTTCGGTCATTTTCACTTGATCTTTACTACGTATGGCATGATGAGAAATAACATTGATATACTCTCTTCCTACCGTTTCGAATACGTTGTGCTCGATGAAAGCCAGAATATCAAGAATAGCGAATCGCTCACCTTCCGGTCGGCAATTCAACTGCAAAGCAAACACCGACTCGCACTGACAGGTACTCCTATCGAAAACTCATTAAAGGACCTGTGGGCTCAATTTCATTTTATACAACCGGACTTACTGGGCACGGAAAGTGCTTTCCAAAAGCAGTTCATAATGCCGATTCGCCAGGGAAACGAACGCGTAGGAGTGCAGTTGCAACAACTGACTGCCCCATTCATCCTCCGCAGAAGCAAGAAAGAGGTAGCTCCGGAACTTCCTGAACTTACGGAAGAAACAATCTACTGCGACATGACTGAAGAGCAGAACACGTGTTACGAACAGGAGAAAAACAGCCTGCGAAACATACTTCTCCAGCACCCTCAAAGTACGAACAGGCTCCATTCATTTAGTGTACTAAATGGCATTTTGCGTTTACGACAACTCTCTTGTCATCCGCAACTCATTCTTCCTGATTATACCGGAACATCCGGAAAAACCGCACAGATAATCGAAACATTCGATACATTACAAAGCGAAGGACACAAAGTCCTAATTTTCTCTTCATTCGTCAAACATCTGGAGGTCTTGGCTGAAGCTTTCCGAGAACGAGGCTGGAAATATGCCCTATTAACAGGAGCAACCAACAACCGGCCTTCCGAAATCGCCCATTTCACCGAGCAAAAAGATGTTCAGGCATTCCTTATTTCACTAAAAGCAGGGGGTGTGGGACTCAATCTTACACAAGCCGACTATGTATTTATCATAGATCCCTGGTGGAATCCTGCCGCCGAATCGCAAGCCATCGCCCGTGCCCATCGTATCGGTCAGGATAAGCAAGTGATTGCCTATCGCTTCATTACACAAAACAGCATTGAGGAAAAGATTCTGCATCTGCAAGATGAGAAACGAAAACTGGCGGAAACATTTGTTGCCGACAGTGAGTCATTGCCTATATTAAGCAATGAGCAATGGGTAGACCTGCTCTAATAATACATAAAGCCTCAATCTATCACAGAGGTGTGTAAAATGTATTATTTCATCGTATTCCTGAATTTTTTTATCCATATACTCTTATTTTATCCGGTTATCTTTGCCACTGTGAAAATTATAAATAACCCGAAATAATAAATGTATGAAAAACAGGAGCATTACCTACCTATTACTATTTGGTATTTGCAGCATGTTGGCAATCATGCAATCATGCCAAAAAACAGACGACCTGGAAGCAGACATCAATTCTCTGAAAGACCGTGTCGCTGCTTTGGAAAAAGCAACGGAAGGACTGAATACTTCATTTGCCAGTCTGCAAGCCCTTATGCAAAAAAACAAAATCATTATCGGAATTACTCCGACCAAAGATGGTTTAGGATATTTGCTGGAACTTAGTGACGGAACAAGTATTAAAGTCATGGAGAGTGAAGCTGTACAAGCGTCTGTCCCTGAATTTTCCGTAGACGAAGAAGGCTACTGGATATATAAAACAAGTAATGATACAGATTTCAAATATCTGCCAGGAGCCGATGGAGAGAAAATATCAGCCTGGCCCCGTGATGGAGAAGGCAATGTGGTGGCAACTCCATTAATCAGCGTATCTTCCAGTGGATATTGGCAAGTGAGCTACGATAATGGACAAACATATACAAGCTTAGGAACTAAGGCCGAAGGTGGAAGTCAGGGAGGAACCAGCATATTCAGCAAGGTAGAATATAATGAAGCAAACCATACTTTCTCATTCACCCTGGCTGATGGTGAAAAAACATATACTTTCCCAGTAGACGACAGCTTCGGACTGATCATTTATGGTCTCAATGACGCTGAAAGTGAACAAGCTGTGCAAGTTTTTGCCCCCAATGAAAGCCATAAAGAGTATAAAGTAGAACAGAATGACGTGCAACAAGCTGCAATACAAGCTCCTAAAGGATGGGATGTTCTTTTATCCGAGAACTTATTAACTATCACACCACAAGCAACTGTTGTAAAAGACGTAGAAGAAACAATTAAGATTGTACTTACTTCATCAAAGAATTATATCCGTATTGTTTCTATTGAAGTGAAACAACTTTCCAATGAAACCGGAGCAAAAGCCTGGCAACAATTTGTAAACGCAGATCAACAAAATGTATTATTGGACTTTTCATACGCCGGATATAAACATGGTGAAATAGCACCTCCTGAAATAGAAACACTAATAGCACAAGGATATAAGGTATACGATGTTACAGATCCCCAATATGGGGCTATCCCCAACGACGGCAAATCTGACAGAGCAGCTTTCATGAAGGTACTGGAAGAAATAGCAAGAGAAACAAAGCAAGAAGATCTCAATAATATGACAGATCGATATATTAAGGAAAACGCTAAAGCTATTATCTACTTCCCAGAAGGGAATTATATTCTACAAGATGAGGATTCTAAGGATCGCAGGATTCGTATATCGATGAGTGATATTGTTTTAAAAGGAGCCGGAAGAAACAAAACAACACTCGAAATGACTGCTGCAAATAATTCTCCCAAACCTACTGAGGAAATGTGGAATGCTCCTGTTATGATGGAGTTCAAACATAATACAGGATTAGGAGAATCAATTGGTGCTATCACTGAAGACGCTCCCATAGGCAGCAAAACCATAACGGCCAGTTTAACAGGAGTAAGTGCGGGCAGTTGGGTATGTCTCGTACTGGGAACCCCCAAGTTGGGAAACACGGATAATGATGTTATTAATTCCGAACTATCGCCTTATCAATGGCAAGATATTAAGGTACAACAAGGCATTACTCCCAATATCAAAACAAATGGTATTCAAATATTCGAATACCATCAGATTGAAAAGATTAGTGGTAACAGTATTACCTTTAAAGAACCCATCATGCATGCTATTAATAAAGATTGGGGATGGAATGTACATAAATTCGCCAATTATGCCAATGTTGGCGTAGAAGACCTTACATTTAAAGGACATGCCAAAGAGAAGTTTATTCATCACGGCTCTGACATAGATGACGGTGGTTTTAAGCTTATCGATTTTGTACGTCTGACCAATTCATGGATGCGCCGGGTTAATTTTGAAAGTGTTAGTGAAGCCATGTCAATCACAAGTTCTGCCAATTGTTCTGCTTATGACATCACTATTGGTGGTAATCGTGGACATGCTTCTATCCGCTCGCAAGCTTCTTCCCGTATCTTTATTGGAAAAGTAACTGAAAGCAGCAATGGCTACACACTTAGAAAAGGAGAAGGTGAAAGCACATTGATGGAATATAAAACAAACGTTGGTCAATATCACGCTTGCGGTGTTTCAAAGCAAAGCATGGGTGCTGTAATATGGAATGTGAGATGGGGAGATGATTCTTGCTTTGAATCACATGCTACACAGCCACGTGCAACATTGATTGACTGCTGTACTGGCGGTTTCATGCATTGGAGACAAGGAGGAGACTCTGCTCAAATGCCAAATCACATGGAGAATCTGACAATATGGAATTTCTATGCAACAAATGTACAAACAGATCAGGACATCGATACAGAAGGTAAATTTACCTGGTGGGATAGTAACGGCTTTTGGTGGAAATTTATGCCTCCTATCATTGTCGGTTTCCACGGAAGTCCTTTAGATTTTGATGCTACTCAAATGAAGCGACTCGAAAGTAACGGAACTGCTGTGGAACCATATTCACTCTATGAGGCTCAATTACGTAAACGTTTGGGATATGTTCCTTCCTGGCTATCCTCTTTAAAATAATAACTTTAAAACAATATAATCATGAAAAAAGTATGGAGTATGTTCATGTTATTGGCTGTATGCCTGGTAGCATGTACCAACATTGACGATTTGGAAGATGATGTAGACGCACTGAAAAAGCGCGTTACCGCACTCGAGACACAAGTACGTGATATAAATAGTAACACAGAAGCTCTTCGCGAACTTTATAATGAAGGAACATTTATTACTAATATAGAGGAAAAGTCTGATTCCTACACACTCACTTTGAGCAATGGAAAGACAGTAAATCTATATATGAAAAACGACAATAACCTGTTATGCCCTATTATCGGTATCGATTCAGAAGGCTACTGGACTGTTCTTTACAACAAAAATGAAACTCCGGAGCGTCTGACTGTAAACGGACAACCTGTGAAAGCTAATGGAGAGAGTGGTAAGACTCCTACATTCAATGTAGATAGTGAAGGTTACTGGCAGGTTAGCTATGACGGAGGAAAGAATTATAGTTATATATACAAAGAAGGAACTAACGACAAAGTCAGCGCAACCGGTGACGGTTCTGCTCCGACAGAAGACAAAAACTTCAAGAGTGTAACAGTAGAAAACAACGAACTGGTCTTAGTACTTGCGGGTGAGGATGCTCCAACCATACGTATCCCTATCATCAGCGACTTTGAATGTAGTTTTGCGGCTGAAGATTTAGAACAAATACAAGAGTTTTCTGCAGGTGAAACGAAAGAATTTACCATGACCATGAGAGGAGTAGAAAATACAATGATTACTGCTCCCGAAGGCTGGAGTGCTAAATTCTCTAAGGAAGCTGGAAAAGAAAATGTATTGGTTGTTACTGCTCCTGCATCAAGCGCAAAGATGATGACTCGTGCAACAGCTGATAACAGTACTGATATTGCGATATTGGCAACAAGTGGAAAGTATGCTATGATTGCAAAGATTCAGGTTAGTATTAAGAATCGTACGGATTATAAAGCCGATTTTGATCATGGTAAAGACATTACTATCGGCGGCATCACCATCAACAACCAAATTTATTCAGATGCTGACATACAAATATTGGATGCAACAGATGCCGATGTGGCACTTGACACTTACTTTAGTGCTACAATGAGTAAACCTGTTATACTGTTCCTCACAGGTACAGCACACAATTTTACCACAACCGGAGTAAAATCAATCAGCAATGATGTTATTATCATCGGTCGATATGATGACGAGCAAGTAACACTTCGTCCTATTAATTGCTGGAAATCATGCAAAGGAAAGCTACTTTTTAAGAATATAAAAATAGATTTAAGTGATCTCAATGGAGGTAGCAATGCTGGTTATTTTATAAATAATGCAGGCGTTATCAGCAAGGGAGACTTTACTGACATCTGCATTGACAACTGTCTGATTGCGAATGTCTTGAAACCAATTTATTACGATGCAGCACAAAAGACTTACTTTGGTATAGACAACATCTCTGTTCAAGACACTCGTATTGAAGTTAATGCTATCAAAATTGCCTTGATAAATATATATAAAGGCTTCAATTTAGGAGATTATAAAACTTTCAACTTCAAGAACAATATAGTGTATAGCCAGACACCTCAAGAAGGCGTGCAAATATTAAACTGGGCTACTGGTAATATACCTTTATCAGATGGTGTACTTTCTGCCGAAATTATAAATAATACTTTTGTCAACATGATAGGTAGCAATATATTCTTCAGATATCAAAAAGGAACATCATTGACTATAAGCAAGAATATCTTTGACGTAAGTCCGGAAGCAGAATTCGGCTCCTACTATTATTCTTTCTTAGAAAGTTGTACACCTCAAATAGATGTAACCGACAATATCGTATATGGCTTAACCAAAAATTGGAATTATTATCATACAAGTTCTTTAGTTAAAGAACCAACAAGCGGTAATAACATAACCAAGCACGCAACAGCTCCTATTACTCAATATGATTATGTAAATGGTATATTTACATTAGCTAGCGATGTAGCTGGTTATGGAGCAACAATTGAATAAAACTCTTTTACCAGTTTAATAATAAAAGCCGCATAACGAAAGTTATGCGGCTTTTATTTATCTAAATGTCATATCATCAATCAAGAAATCAGAAACAGGAGAAGCTACTACATCCGAAAAATACGAGTCTGGTTCAAAAAGAAAGTCCCTGCATCTGATGCATGACAGCACGACGACTCAGATCTGAAGCTCCTTTATTAATATTCAATACTTTACAAAAACATCTGCCAAGTTGAACAAACGATGGCTGGCTTAGCTAAAGCCACATCTTTTCCCCCACCACCTTGCGGAAAAACTTTTTTAATCTATCTTTGCACCCAAAACAACGCTACATGAAATACAAACTTATCGTGCTCGACCTTGACGGCACACTCACCAATTCTAAAAAAGAAATCACTCCCCGCAACAGGGAAACTCTAATACGTATACAAGAGCAAGGAATACGACTCGTATTAGCTTCTGGACGACCTACTTATGGTATTGTACCATTAGCCAACGAATTACGGATGAATGAATTCGGAGGTTTCATCCTCTCCTATAACGGAGGTGAAATTATCAATTGGGAAACAAAAGAGATGGTATATGAAAATGTGTTACCTAATGAAGTTGTTCCGATGCTCTATGAATGTGCCCGTACCCACCAACTAAGTATATTAACCTATGACGGAGCAGATATAATAACAGAAAACTCTCAAGACCCATACGTACAGAAAGAAGCCTTTCTCAATAAAATGGCAGTACGGGAAACAAACGACTTCCTCACAGAGATCACGCTTCCTGTAGCCAAATGCCTCATCGTAGGAGACGCAGATAAACTCATTCCGCTTGAAGCAGAACTTAGTCTCCGGCTACAAGGACATATTAACGTTTTCCGTTCAGAACCCTATTTCCTCGAATTAGTTCCGCAAGGAATTGACAAAGCTCTTTCTCTTGCTGTCTTATTGAAAGAAATAGGAGCAGCACGAGAAGAAGTCATAGCAATGGGAGATGGCTATAATGACTTATCCATGATTAAGTTTGCAGGACTGGGAATTGCTATGGGAAATGCACAAGAACCTGTAAAAAAAGCAGCAAATTACATCACTCTAAGCAACGAAGAAGACGGTGTAGCAGAAGCTATTGATAAGTTTTGCAGTCAACAATAACCAAACATTTACTTTCATGCCGACAAAATTTTAGTTTCTCGGTGAGAAACCTTTGGTTTCCCATAATGAAACCATTGGTTCCTCGGTGTGAAACTTTTAGTTTCATACCGGGAAACAAATAATATTACCAGTAAAACAACTCAAGAGCTAAAATCAACTCATCAAAGATAGAGCGCATATTCAGATTTTATACTAACTTTGCAGTTCCAATAAAACAAATATAAAATGTTATGGAACATCAACTTACCATTTACAACACCTTAGATAGAAAGAAAGAGTTGTTCGTACCGCTTCATGCACCTCATGTAGGCATGTATGTGTGCGGACCGACTGTTTACGGAGATGCCCATTTAGGACACGCCCGCCCGTCTATAACCTTCGATGTGTTATTCCGCTATCTCACCCACCTAGGATATAAAGTACGCTACGTACGAAATATTACCGATGTAGGTCATCTGGAACATGATGCCGATGACGGAGAAGACAAGATTGCCAAGAAAGCACGTCTGGAAGAGTTGGAACCAATGGAGGTTGTTCAATATTTCCTGAACCGCTATCATAAAGCAATGGAAGCACTGAATGTACTTTCTCCGAGCATCGAACCACATGCTTCAGGACATATCATTGAACAAATCCAACTGGTACAGAAGATTTTGGATGCCGGATACGCCTATGAAAGCGAAGGCTCCGTTTATTTCGATGTAGCCAAATACAACAAAGATCACCATTACGGAAAACTTTCCGGACGTAATCTGGACGACGTATTGAATACCACCCGTGACCTCGACGGACAAAGCGAAAAACGCAATCCCGCCGATTTCGCCCTTTGGAAAAAGGCACAACCTGAACATATCATGCGCTGGCCGTCTCCATGGAGCGACGGTTTCCCCGGATGGCACGCCGAATGTACCGCTATGGGACGCAAATACCTAGGCGAACACTTCGATATTCACGGAGGAGGAATGGACTTGATTTTCCCTCACCACGAATGTGAAATCGCACAATCGGTAGCCTCACAAGGTGATGACATGGTTCACTACTGGATGCACAACAACATGATTACCATCAACGGAACCAAGATGGGTAAATCACTCGGCAACTTCATCACTTTGGACGAATTCTTCAACGGTACTCATAAGCTGCTGGCACAAGCCTACACACCAATGACAATCCGTTTCTTCATCCTGCAAGCTCATTACCGCAGCACGGTAGACTTTAGCAATGAAGCACTGCAAGCATCCGAAAAAGGGCTGCAACGTCTGATGGAAGCCATTGACGCATTGGATAAGATTACTCCCGCACCGGCAACTTCAGAGGGAATCAACGTGAAAGAACTGCGCGCTAAATGCTATGAAGCAATGAATGACGACTTAAATACACCGATTGTCATCGCACAGCTTTTCGAAGGTGCCCGCATTATTAACAATATCATTGCCGGCAATGCCACCATATCCGCTGAAGACCTGAAAGAGTTGAAAGAAACATTCCATCTATTCAGTTTCGACATCATGGGATTGAAAGAAGAAAAAGGCTCTTCTGATGGTCGTGAAACAGCCTACGGCAAGGTAGTAGATATGCTACTGGAACAACGTATGAAAGCGAAAGCCAACAAAGACTGGGCTACTTCCGACGAAATCCGCAACACCCTGACAGCACTCGGATTTGAAATCAAAGATACTAAAGACGGTTTCGAATGGAGACTGAATAAGTAACAAGAAAAGAAAGTGCTCAATGCACCGTGTAAATACAAAGAAGACCGGCTCACCACGAACCGGTCTTCTCTTTTTTCATAGAAACATGATAACTAATACCCTCTCTTTAAATTCTTGTTTTCTCTTATCTTATTCACTAATTATTTATTTTCCATGAGCATTTCAACCGGCTGTCCATGCTGACAGGTTACCGTCAGTACGGTCTGGTCTCCCTGCTGTTCCAACCGGACATTTTCCATCGGACTTGTCAATGTCCAATGCCCTTTAAGCCGTATCTCCTTAGTAATAGGACGACTGGGCTCTTTCGTTGTATACGTCTTCTCTTCTATATTCAGATTCGGATCACAGACGCTTAAACGGATCCCCTTATCAGATTCCTTTGCATACATCACCATTGTTTCCGCAGGAATAGCCACGAACACTTTATCAGTGGCAGGCTGATAAGCTTCAAAAGCAGCATACGCCGTGATACCTGTCTTTTTATCATAAACAACGTGAGCAGTCTGATCGCGTTGCAACACCTCGTATGCAGGAGTTTTGCGCAGTTCGTCGAGATCGGAAGCAGAAGGCTGTATCAATACCATATATTCATAAGTCCCCTCTTTCGGCGCCTTGCCATGTTCTATCCAGGCAGAAGAAAATTTTCCTTTGGTTATTTCACGCGTCTTTTCATGCCGTGATTCCTGTTCTGCCACCTGTGCGCGAACGGTTCCGTCCACTACATGATAATAATTGTCATAACCATCATGAAGCCAATAGTTATCCTCTCCTACTTTGGGCTCCTTACCATTATATTTTGTCTGGAAAAGAGTCGTTTCCGTAGGATAATCCGCATTGGAGTTCGAAATACCTGTTCCCAGGCAAACCATCCGGTTATCAAAACAGAATACGGATTTACGGGCCACAAAGTCCGGTGTAAAATTCTCATAATCCCGTTCTGCCAACTTCATAGCGAACATTCCATTTTTACCATCTAAAGAACTGCTTCCGGAGAAATTCTCTTTGGAGCGTGCCATAGTCGTTCCTTTCAATGGGCTATCAAGCAAGTTGAAAGGCAAATGAATGGTAGTTGTACCCGGCAAACGGTTCCAGTCCCATCCCTCCTGCACAAAACCGCTTCCGGCACGTGACACGGGATTTCCTTTCCCCATAATCTGCACGGAGCCATAACTCTGATAACGTCCGTAACGGTTATCTTTCGTATAAATTTCAGATCCCCATACGTCAGTGGTATACCCTTTCAATGTCACCATCCAGTCCGCACGACGAAAAATGCCTGCCGAACCATAGTTGTAAACGAAGAATCCCTGTGGAGCCTGTGCCGGTTGAATACCTTCCTTCTTGAAGAAACGCGCATTCGGAGTATCACTATTGCGTATCAGACGTAAATAGTCGGCAGCCAGACCACGATCAAACGTATTTCCCTGACCGGACAAATCGCCAGATAAAGCGATATTGGCAAATGCTTCGATATCATCGCTTCCCATCTTCCCTCCAAAAGGATGACGGCCACTGATTCCGATGCCCCATTCATAGAAATTGCAATAATTGCGCATAGCAATAAAGGCTGATTTCATGTGTTTGCGCGCATCTTCGGTCAGTTCAAAACTTGTACCATTGGTAAATGCAATATATTCTCCTACAGTCGCAAGTACTCCAGTGGTATATCCCGGATAGAAACCGCCATGATGGAAAGTCGTACCGTCTACCTTTATACCACCGATCGTTCCCGGAGTATAACGCAAAGAAGAAGATAACCAACGTGATAATCCGCTCAACGCTTGCGCCTGTTCTCTTGCATCGGGAAACATCATAGCGGAAATAAATTTCGCCATCAATAACGTATGCCAAGAATCCAACAATTCATCACGTGTTGGAGAGCATGGCTGACGAGTTTCTTGCAGAGCCGCCCAAAAACGCAATGTGGAGAGATAAGCATCCCGATGAGGATGTTTATAGATAGCATCACGCATCAGCCAGGCAGTTGTATATATCTTACGTACCTGATAACCATAATGATGATTGGTACCCATACCGCTACCATAGGCAAATCCCTGATCGATAGCATAGTCGAATACGGTAAAGTAGTTTTTCTTTGATGTTTCGTTCTGGTTATAACAAGCATCATAGGCAAAACCGGAAAGCATCGTTTCAATATCGTTCCATGACATTTCTCCTTTCTTCTTGTCCTGTTCATCAGGAGCAACAATAGGAGTTCCTATAAATCCCGTTCCGGCGATGGATGGACTGATAGCCGCTTTCTCAAATGTTTTATAGGCAGCATTAATCGGTCCTTGCGGAGCCTTTTTCACTTCCAGAAAGTCAGTCAAACGTTGTTCGATAGTCTTCAATTCTTTCTTTTGTTCGCTTGACAATTTAGAAGGCAGAGGGATATCATACGACTGTTGTTCCCATTTCCACACGAGACACCAATGCCATAGGTCACGATTAGACAATCCATTATTGGCAGGCAACTGCTGGTCGGGAGTAGTACGAAGATTCATTTTCTTTTCGGGGAAAGTCAAACGATCAAGAAAGATACGTCCTTTCCGTTGCGGGGCAACCAGTCGATAGGCTACGATCTTCTTATCTTTCTTGTCGCCCTGCATATACTCAAAAGAGATCCAGCAAGCCCGCCAACCTGCTGCCTGCAAAC
>OGHZ01000727.1_pt1 | contig 19539 bp, 20 predicted proteins | sample 1571661 | NCBI WGS metagenome assembly OGHZ01 (sample SAMEA2582040, study PRJEB24529) | metagenome | biome: Human gut stool | place: China | collected 2011 | reverse complement strand
CGCCACTGGTGTTCTTCCTAATATCTACGCATTTCACCGCTACACTAGGAATTCCACTTTCCTCTCCGATACTCTAGATTGGCAGTTTCCATCCCATCACGGGGTTAAGCCCCGAACTTTTAAGACAGACTGACCAATCCGCCTGCGCGCGCTTTACGCCCAATAATTCCGGACAACGCTTGCCACCTACGTATTACCGCGGCTGCTGGCACGTAGTTAGCCGTGGCTTTCTATTCCGGTACCGTCAAATCCTCGCACTATTCGCACAAGAACCATTCGTCCCGATTAACAGAGCTTTACAACCCGAAGGCCGTCATCACTCACGCGGCGTTGCTCCGTCAGACTTTCGTCCATTGCGGAAGATTCCCCACTGCTGCCTCCCGTAGGAGTCTGGGCCGTGTCTCAGTCCCAATGTGGCCGTTCATCCTCTCAGACCGGCTACTGATCATCGCCTTGGTGGGCCGTTACCCCTCCAACTAGCTAATCAGACGCAATCCCCTCCTTCAGTGATAGCTTATAAATAGAGGCCACCTTTCATCCAGTCTCGATGCCGAGATTGGATCGTATGCGGTATTAGCAGTCGTTTCCAACTGTTGTCCCCCTCTGAAGGGCAGGTTGATTACGCGTTACTCACCCGTTCGCCACTAAGATTGATAGAAGCAAGCTTCCATCGCTCTTCGTTCGACTTGCATGTGTTAAGCACGCCGCCAGCGTTCGTCCTGAGCCAGGATCAAACTCTCCAAGATATCTTGAAGCTATTTGAATAGCTCATTATTTGTTGTCGTTACATTTAAGTAACTTTGAATTATGGTTGGTTTTGACTTTGTCAAAACCCGCACTCTGGCATATGTTCAATCATATGATTGATTACCTATCATTGTTCAGTTTTCAAAGATCTGTTTGCTAGTCACTGTCGTGCGCTAGCGACTTGATTATAATACCAAGTTCAGAGTATTTCGTCAAGCACTTTTTAAAACTTTTTTGAATTAAATTCAACGGTTTTAATGATGTGCTGTCATCCGAATTACGCTGTGTCCTAACGACTTGTATTAGTATATCATAAACAAAGAAAACGTCAACATGTTTTTTAATGCTTTTTGTAACTTCATCATTATCTCATTTATATATAAGTTTTTCACCTATTTACCTTGTCGTCATATATGTACATATACATATAAAAAAGCACCTACTTGCTTAGTATTTTGATAGATGACTAATCATAAATACTATAACAGATACGTGCTTTTTATAATGCTTATTCCGCTATATATGAGTGTTTACGAATTACAAAATGATATAAAGCCAAGGCTATGATCATTATGAGTGATGTAATTTGATATAAAGATTGATAGCCCAATGCATTTGCAATTAAGGCTAAGATAACCGATCCAGCCCCGACGGCTATATCAAGTGCTAAAAAGTATGTGGCTGTAGAAACGCCTGCACGTTCTATTGGTGCTGATTGAACTGCTAACGCTTGAAATGCAGGTTGAGCTGCTCCATAGCCTAGCCCAAGTAATGGCGCAGTACAAATAATCCCAACCGGAGTCGATACCACTCCAAGAATAGCGAGGCCTACGATAAATAGACCTACACCAGGATAGATGACGAAGCGTGATCCATATCTAGCATATACTTTACCTACTAATGGTCGGCTAATAATTATCATGAGCGCAAACAAAGCAAAGAACACACTCCCCCATACACCTGCTCCCATACTATTCAATTCAATAGGAATAAATACTAGAACACCAGAGTATGTAAAACCTATAAACAATCCCATTAATGCCCAAGGAAGGCTTCGTTTCTCTATAAACTGAGATATACTCCATCCCTTAGAAGATTTTTGTTTCGGTTTAGCTAACTCTTTTGGCAATCGAATGACATTACTCAAAATAAAAGCTAGCGCAGTCATTATAGTCAGAAATATATATAGCGCTGAACTTCCATAGACTTGTAATGCATATAAACCAACAGCAGGACCTAATACCATAGCAATATTTGAGAATACAGCAAACATATTGATGCCTTCACCTTTGCGTGAAGCAGGCAAAACAACTACGGCCAGTGCTGCCATAACAGTAGTACCTAATGCAAATATAGCGCCATGTAAGCCCCGTAGCACAAAAATCGTTTGTAACGATGTGGTTAAATTAAACAACCCCATAATAATAAAGAATAAAACAGATGAAATCAATAAAATTATGCGTTTGTCCAACCCATCAATTAAACGTCCTGCAAAAGGACGACATAAGATGGTCCCGATTTGGAAATATGTCATAGCCAATCCCGCATCTAAAGCGGTACCACCTAATTCAGCTGTTAAAATTATGGGCAATGCCGCCACTAAGACATATTGGGTCATATAAAAAATGCCACTACTTACACCATAATTGATAAAAGCAGGACTCCATAAACGTTCTGAACTCACTATATCACTCTTTCTACTTAAAACCTTATATAGTCTTTATTGTATGTTATTTCTCTTTGAATCACAATGATCTCACTCATAAGAAAAACCCCAATCGCAATAAAATGCGATTAGGGTTTATAGCTTTCACCATAACAATCAAATTATTGATTGCGAATGTCGTTCTTATTTCTATTTTTCCAGAGCACCCATAAAGATGTAGCGACACAGATGGAGGAGTATGCACCACTGGCAAAACCAATAATCATACATAGAGCGAAGTTTTTTGTTGTATCCCCACCAAATACAAATAGAGATACGCAGGCAAACATTACAGTAGCTAATGTATAGATACTACGATGAATACTTTGTGCAATAGAAGCATTCGCCAAATCTTCAAATGTATCAGTACGTTTATGAGTATGAGCATTTTCACGAACGCGGTCAAAGATAACTACAGATTCGTTCATGGAATAACCTACAACGGTTAAGATGGCCGCCAAGAAAGATGCATCGATTTCTAATTGGAAGAATGAGAATACACCTAATACCATAATCAAATCATGGAAAATAGCAGTCAATGCAGATGCGGCTATTCTATATTCAAAACGATAAGAAATATAGAGCGCCAATACAGCAAAGGCAATAACAAGATTCAATAGCGCATGTTGCGTTACTTCAGAGCCGATAACAGCACCAACGGTTTCAATACGTTTTACTGTGTTTTCACCGATATCGCTATTCAATTTTTCTACTACAGCTGCACTTTCACTTGGCTCCAAGTTACGAGTTCGAATCATAACATCTTCGCCTGCTGTTTCTGCAGTATCACCAGACAATTGAATTTGTGCATTTTCAAGGTCGAATGTTTTCAATACATCACGAACTTGGCTAACCTCTACAGGTTTAGTGAATTGAACCTCTACAATGGTACCACCAGTATAGTCAATACCAAAGTTAAAGCCTTTTGTAAAAATAGAAATTAAACTAATAATTACTAGAATGGAGGAAATCACAAACCACCAACGATGATGTCTAATTACGTTGAAACTCATTTGCGCTTACCTCCTTTCAAAGATTTTGGTGCAAAATCATCAGAACTTTTACTTGGTGAGATATTAGCACCAAACCAGAATGGATGATTAGTAAAGTTACAATCAATTAATAGGCGAAGCAAGAAATGGCTGACAGTAATCGCTGTAAACATACTTACAACAACACCTACGCCCAAGCTGATAGCAAAACCCCTTACCGGACCAGAGCCTAAGACCGTCAAGATACCAGCTGTGATGATAACGGATACGTTCGCATCAGTGATTGTAGAAAGAGCCCGTTTAAAACCAGCCTCCATAGCAACACGCATGGATTTACCAGAGAAAACCTCTTCCTTAAAACGTTCGAAAATCAGGATGTTCGCATCTACCGCAACACCCATAGACAAGATAATACCCGCAATGCCCGGCAAGGTCATAGTTGCGTTAAAACCTTTACCTAACACGAGAAGTAATAACATAACATATACAAGCAATGCTACATTGGCAACAAAGCCGGATAAACGATAGAGCAAAAGTAAGAATACCATGATCATGGCAATACCAGCGCCAAACGCTACTACGGATTTATCCTTTGAATCTTGACCTAAAGAAGGACCTACAGTACGAACTTCAAGAACATTAATTTTTACAGGTAATGCACCAGAACGCAATAAAATTGCTAAATCTTTTGCTTCATCTAAGGACTTACTACCAGAAATAGTAGCCTTACCACCAGTAATAGCTTGTTGTACCACAGGGTTTGTGAGTACTTCACCATCGAGAGTAATGGAAATATGACGACCAATATTTTTAGATGTTAAATCAGCAAATTTCTTTGCCCCTTCATCACTAAGCTCGATAGCAACTAAAGGTTGTTTATTTTGACCCATTTCCTCTTTTGCATCTTTTAGGTCATCACCGGTCATAACAGTTTCGCCTTTTTCATTTTTAAATTCAAGGACCGCTGTTTTACCAATACGTTTCATTGCTTCATCAGGATCTTTGACACCTGGTAATTCAATGATAATACGTTTTGCCCCTTCCCGTTGTACAATAGGTTCGGACAGACCCATTTCATTAATGCGTCGTTCAAGAATTTGTTTTGCTCGTTCTACCGCATCATTATCAGCTGTACCATGTTCAGTATCCTCTGCTTCTAGCACAATATGCGTACCACCTTGTAAATCAAGGCCTTGTTTTAATGAACCGGCTAGGGGTCCAATAAAATACGCAAAACAACCAATAATTACAGCAATAACGACTAAGAATTTAACTATAGCCTTGCCTTTCAAAATCGTTGCTCCCTTCTAAATAACATGAATTACACCCTGTTCTGTAACGATAGCGGGCATACGTTGATCATAGCGTTCCATCGGAATCGGGTTTTTCATAATTTGCGCTTCCCATGCGACACCAATATAGTTCGATGGTGAAAGCTCCTTAAGAAAACGGTCATAATAACCATTTCCCATTCCCATACGACCACCCTGTCGATCAAATCCGGCACCAGGCACTAACACAAAATCAATATCCTTAGGATCAATGATTTCATAGGGCTCCTTTGGGACACGGATATTTAGGACGCCATGCACTACATCGTGAAGATTATGAAGTCGTACAGCAATCATCGTAGTCTTATCAGTACAAACAGGTACATAAACGCGTTTACCTGCCTGTAAAGCATGTTCTATAACATCATCCAAATTGGCTTCTTTAGGCATCGCTAAGTAGGCCATAATCGATTGTGCCTGTTCATACTGAGGTAATTGAACAATCTCGTGACACAGCTTAGGTGCCCAAGATTCACAATCTGCAATAGATAAAGCAGCGCGCTGGGACTTGCACGCCTGGCGCACTGCTTCTTTTGTTATCATTACTTAGTTTCCTTATTTTTTTTAGAAACTACGGATGCGATAGCAGTACGAGCAAATGTCATTTCTACTTTTTCCGCTACTTGTACCTTAACTTTTTCATCATCAAGTTCGATAATTTCGCCATAGATACCACCAATAGTTACAATTTTTTGGCCTTTTTTCAAGCTGCTCAACAAATTAGTACGTTCTTTTTGTTGTTTCTTTTGTGGACGCCACAACAAGAAATAAAAAATTACGACCATCAAAAGGATTGGCCAGCTAGTTTGTAAAATTTGTTCGATATCACCCATGGGTAATCCTCCTCACTAAAATTCATCTTATCTTTATAAGTATATCTATTCAAAATGAATTTGACTAGTTTTTTTATATTATTTATTAAAGTTATCCCAAAATTGCATTCTAAATTGAGGGAATCGATCCTCTAAAATAGCTTTACGCATCTGGCGCATAAACTCTAATAAGAAATATAAATTATGGTATGTAACAAGTCTCAATGCTAAAATTTCTTCCGCCTTATATAAGTGGCGTAAATAAGCACGAGAATAGTTTTTACATGTATAACATTGACAACCTTCTTCAAGAGGGCCCCAGTCATGCGCATATTGAGCATTTCGAATATTAAGACGCCCATGCCAAGTCATGGCCATCCCATTTCGCGCAACTCGTGTAGGATATACACAGTCAAACATATCAATACCGCGAGCCACCCCTTCTACCAAACAGTCAGCTGTACCAACGCCCATCAAATAACGAGCTTTATTGGTTGGCAACAACGGTGTTGTATATTCGAGAATTTCATTCATCAAATCATGTGGTTCCCCTACAGATAAACCACCAATGCTGTATCCTTCAAAGTCCATCGCCACTAATTCAGCTGCACTTTGTTTGCGCAAGTCTTTATACATACCGCCTTGCACAATACCGAACATACCTTGTCTATCATGAGCATGACGAGCCTCTTGGCATCGATGTGCCCAACGCGTAGTACGCGCTGTAGAGCGTTTCGCATAATCATGTTCTGCAGGATAAGGAATGCATTCATCAAAGGCCATCGCAATATCAGATCCAAGTTGTTCCTGTACTTTTGTGGCCACCTCTGGGGAAAGAAATTGTTTAGATCCATCGATATGAGATCTAAATGTTACCCCTTCTTCGGTAATCTTACGCATATCTCCTAAGCTGAATACTTGGAAACCACCGCTATCCGTAAGGATTGCTTGATCCCAATTCATAAATTTATGAAGGCCACCAGCTTCTTCTACGAGCTCAGGGCCAGGTCTTAGGAACAAATGATAGGTGTTACTTAAAATCACTTGTGACCCAATGGCCTTTAACTCTTCTGGCGTCATCGTTTTTACTGTCGCCTGTGTCCCAACGGGCATAAACATAGGTGTTTCATACGTACCATGTGGCGTATGTAACAATCCCGCACGGGCACCCGTATGAGGACAAGTTTTCTGTAATTCATATGTAATACTCGGCATAGAATCTCCTAACGTATAAACATAGCATCGCCAAAACTAAAGAATCGATATCGTTCTTTTACAGCTGCTTTATAAGCTGCTAAACAATGTTCACGACCGGCTAGTGCACTAATGAGCATTAATAATGTAGATTGTGGTAAATGGAAATTGGTTACCAATGCATCTACCATCTTAAATTTATAGCCCGGATAGATAAAGATTTTTGTCCACCCACTTGTGGCATGTAGTATACCATCATCAGTAGAGGCTGATTCCAAGGTGCGAATCGATGTAGTACCTACTGCAATAATACGCTTACCCTTAGATTTTGCTTCATTAATACGACGCGCTGTATCTTCAGATACGCTGTAGAATTCGCTATGCATATCGTGATCTTCAATAGTTTCTACGGATACAGGTCTAAAGGTACCTAAACCAACATGAAGGGTAACAAACTCGAGTTCTACACCTTTAGCTTTAATTTTTTCTAATAGTTCCGGTGTAAAGTGTAGTCCCGCTGTTGGAGCTGCAGCAGATCCTTTTTCCTTTGCATACACAGTTTGATAGCGATCCTTATCCTCAAGTTTTTCATGAATATAAGGAGGTAACGGCATTTCACCAATTTCTTGAATAATATCATCAAATACACCATCACAAGTGAATTCTACGATACGTCCGCCAAAATCGGTTTTATCTAGCACAGTTGCTTTCAAACGATCATTAAACACGATAACCTGTCCAATCGGACATTTCTTACCTGGTTTAACGAGACATTCCCAGCGATTTTCTCCACATGGTGTAAGTAATAAAACCTCCACCTTGCCACCGGAACCCTCTCGTTGACCATATAATCGAGCTGGGATAACCTTCGTATTATTAAACACGAGGACATCTCCTGCTTGTAATTCATCAAGTAAATCGTAAAAATGCGCTTTATGTGTATACTCACCAGTTATTTTATCCAATGTAAGCAACCGCGATGTGTCGCGAGGCTCTACAGGATGTTGAGCAATAAGCTCCTCTGGTAAATCATAATCAAAATCTGTAACTTTCATTCTTATCCTTAATACATTTTCTTCAATGTAATACCACTATAATAGTGTCTTAAAATTGTTTGATAATAATTAGTGTCCCCCGTACCAGCTCGTTTTGCCATTTCAGCGGCGCCCCATTGTGACATACCAAGACCATGGCCCCACCCATGACCTTTAATGTACACTGTATCATTCTTGCCTGTGAAAGTATGATACGCTTTACCGGTTGAACTTGCTGGATTTTGATTGACATAAAAATCAAATAGTGTTGACTTTAAACCTAACATGCCCCGTAAATCATCACCACTTACCGTAACCTTACCAGCAGTACCAACGAAGGTCGCCGATTTAATACGCCCAGACACGCCTCTATCGGCTGTGGCCTTACCAGGATTGCCCAATGGGGTTAATTGAATACTCTTCAACTTACCCACTCCCTTACTAGCAGCATTTAACTTGCCCTCTAAAGCGCTACGGCTTGTGGATACTGTCCAATTTGACGCACTAGAATTGCTATTTGAAAAATCTTTAACACCTTTCAAGTACGGAATATCATTGCCCCATACATTGACACTGTCCTCAGTATAGCCACCACCATCAGAATGGAACAAGGCATTAATAGGACGATTATTATATAGCATAACAACGCCTTTAGTATGATTAACAGCAGCCGTAGTACTTTGTGTTTCACCGCTCACACCACCATATACTTGATGATCTGTAGACGTGCTCACATCATAGAGCTGATTTTTATTTTGCTCCATCGTATGTAGTGCATACGTACGAGCAGCTACAGCTTGCGCTTCCAAGGCCGCTGCTGGCCAAGATGGAATCGCCTCTTGTGGAACAACACCATATAAATACGATTCCAATGGAACTGCATTAATAACCATCATAGCTCCATTATTGGCCCGCAATGTAAGAGCCCCTCGATACGCTTTGCCTTCAAAGGTAAAAATGTCACCACTCGTAGGTTTTAATGTGACAACAGAATCAAGAGCTTTGCCATTAACAGCAATCTTATTGCCCCGTACACCTACGGATACAACCTTATGACTACCAACCTTACCATTATTGCTAGTAAGAACAGTTACGCCATTTGCACTCGATACGGAGGCATCTTGACGACGAGATCCAAGTAAAACGCGAACGTCCGGTGTATTTTCTACACGAACGCGCGTTGTTACTTGTTCTACTTGATTCTTCGTCACCACCGCGGCCGTTGCACGAGATGCTGTAGTAGAAGTTGTAACCTTCGGTTTTACAGCAGTAGTATTAGCAACCTTTGGTTTTGCATTGGCTACGGTCGTACCCTTTGGTTTTACACTTGATTGTGCAGTAACCTTAGGTTTAACAGTTGTAGTTGCTGTAACTTTAGGTCTAATAGTCGTAGATGCAGTAACCTTTGGCGCCGGTTTTGTAACAAGCGGTTTAAACGTGGATTTTCCAATAGTTCCACGCACAGCTTTTACAGGAGTTTTTCCCGACACCGTTATTGATGATTTAGCTACAACAGGTTTTGTTCCCGATTTACCTACTACCTGTGCAGCCTCAACAGTTGCAAAACTATGAATGCCTAACAATAATGTTGTCATAATCATTAATGGTAATTGTTTCTTTTTCATTTTATTTCCCTGTTTGCGAAATACCTAGATGATCATAAGCCAATTTAGTAGCCACACGCCCCCGCGGTGTTCTACCTAAAAATCCCAATTGCATCAAATATGGTTCATACACATCTTCGATGGTATCTCTCTCTTCACTGACGGCAGCCGCTATTGTTTCTATCCCCACAGGGCCACCATCATAATTTTCAATAATACACTTCAACACTCGTCTATCAATGCGGTCAAGTCCCATCTTATCCACATGTAGACGTTTTAGCGCTTCATCTGCAATATCCGCAGTAATAACGCCATTCCCCACAACTTGTGCAAAATCGCGAACTCGTTTTAACAATCGATTCGCAATACGCGGGGTTCCTCTCGAGCGTCGAGCAATCTCACTAGCACCAGCTTGCTCAATGCCGATATTTAAGATATCCGCTGCACGAGTTACGATAAATTCTAATTCTTCTTGTTTGTAATATTCCAATCGACTCACGATACCAAATCGATCACGCAATGGCGCAGCCAATGCCCCAGCTCGTGTCGTCGCACCAACCAACGTAAACTTTGGTAAATCAATGCGGACGGAACGCGCACTTGGTCCCTTGCCGATGATGATATCCAAGGCATAGTCCTCCATAGCAGAGTACAATACCTCTTCTACACTTCGTGAAAGTCGATGAATCTCATCGATAAACAAAACATCATGTTCATCAAGATTCGTCAAAATAGCAGCTAAATCTCCGGCCTTTTCTATAGCAGGACCTGATGTTATACGAAAATTAACACCCAGCTCATTAGCAATAATGCCAGCTAATGTGGTCTTACCTAGCCCCGGAGGACCATATAACAGAACATGATCTAAGGCTTCACCACGCTGTTTAGTAGCTTGAATATAAATATTCAGATTATCCTTAGCCTCTCGTTGGCCAATATACTCATTAAAATACTTAGGTCGCAGACTATATTGCCACACGTCCTCTTCTCGATCACCGCCGCCTACGAGGCGTACTTCTTCGTTCATGGCTAACGTCCTTTCCCAAGTTCAACTAAACAAGCTTTTATCAATGCAGATACATCTTTTGAACCATCGTTTAAGGATTCAACTAGTGCTTCCACATCTTTTTGCGCATATCCTAATGATACCAGTGCCTCAATCGCCTCCCCGCTCGGTCCGCTATGAGTAACACCAATTGGTTGGATGGCTGCAGGTGTTTCAACACTAATCTGAGTCATCTTCGCTAACTTATCCTTTAATTCTAGGACAAGACGCTCTGCCGACTTTTTCCCTATGCCCGGTAATTTTGTTAATTGTTGTACCTGACCATTAATAACAGCCAATTTGAAAGCCTCTGGCGTCATGCCAGACAATATGCCTAAGCCTACCTTTGGCCCAATACCAGAAACAGAAATGAGCAGAATAAAAAGTTCGTACTCATCCTCTGTCCAGAATCCGTATAGTTGCATCGCATCTTCCCGAACATTGAGATAGGTAAACAATGTGGCCTCTTGCCCCTCTATTAATTGTTGTCGTGTAGTGGTTGGCACATACACACGGTACCCTACACCATGTACATCTACATAACAAGATTCCTTGAATAGATGTGTTACAATGCCTCGTACATACCCAATCATTTAATTAACCTCATCAATCTATCTTGGTGAGAACTATGCGCCGTACAAATGGCGACTGCTAATGCATCTGCCGTATCATCGGGCTTAATTTTCTCACGAATCCCCAAAATATTCATGGTCATGTAAATAACCTGATTTTTATCGGCCTTACCATAACCGGTAACAGCCTGTTTAATTTGTAATGGCGTATATTCATATATAGGTATCCTCTGTTGCTCTGCGGCCAGCAATACAACCCCACGAGCTTGACCTACCTTAATCGCCGTCGTTACATTACGATTAAAAAAGAGTTCCTCTACACCAAACTTATCCGGCTTATATTCCTCTAAAATATCGCTTAAATCATTAAATAAGATTTCTAAACGCTGTGCATCCGTCAGCTCCTTCGGGGTCGTAATAGCCCCATAGGCTACTGGCGTTAGTTTGCTTCCCTGCACGTCAATAATGCCATAGCCACAAATTGCCGTACCTGGGTCGATTCCTATAATCCGCACTCCATCCCCCTCAGTTTAAAAATGAGATAAGCCAAAGCTTACCTCGTAACACTCATAATCTATTTTATTATAGCATATTAGAACATCGAAATTCATGAAATCACGATATTTTTATTACCTTTTTACAAGGAGAAACTAGGCGAAGATAAAAAATGAGGAGTGCTCCTAGAGCACTCCCTGTTTCTATTATTCTTCTTCGTCGTCTGGCAAAATACCATTGTGATATACGTTTTGTACGTCATCAAGGTCATCCAAAACATCGAGCATTTTTTGCATTTTTACAGCATCGTCACCAGATAATTCGATAGTTGTATCTGGAATCATGGTAATCTTCGCCACTTCAGTTTCTATACCCGCATCAGCCAAGGCTTGTTCTACTGCATCAAAATCTTCTGGCGTTGTATAGATTTCAAATACATCATCTTCCGCTTTAAGATCTTCTGCACCCGCATCAAGAGCCAACAATGTCAATTCATCTTCATCGTGACCTTCTTTATCGATAACGAATACGCCTTTAGATTTAAACATCCAACCTACACAACCGCTTTCACCAAGATTACCACCTTGTTTGGAGAAGGCATGGCGCACATCGGCAGCCGCACGATTGCGATTATCCGTCATAACCTCTACGGTAACAGCAACACCGGCAGGACCGTAACCTTCATATACGATTTCTTCATATGCATTCATATCCGTAGCGCCAACGCCTTTATCGATAGCACGTTGAATATTATCCTTAGGAATATTGTTTTCACGAGCTTTTTGCAAAGCCAATTTCAAGCGCATATTACCTGTTGGATCCGCACCACCCATACGTGCTGCTACGGTAATTTCACGACCGATTTTCGTAGCTAATTTAGCCTTCAATGCATCGGTTTTACCTTTTTTATGTTTAATATTTGCCCATTTTGAATGTCCTGACATAGACGCCTCCTATTTATTCCACCATGCTTCGCCCCGTAATCGATCCAAGATGATTGAAACGGCACTACGCACAGATAAATGATTGTATTCACCATGGCCATATATAGGTTCTAAAATATAGTCAAAGCTTTCCATCGTTTCTTTTGTCATACCATAACCGGTACCAAATAATACTAACACAGGGCGCCCCTCATTTTCAAGATGTTCACGCATCCGTGCATAGGAAATTGTATTATCATAGGTCCGAGCATCGGTAGTTGCTATGATGGGTTTCACCCCTTCTAATTCCTCGATAGTACGCACTGCCACAGCAATAGAATTAACGAGTTCAACGCCTGTGAAAGCATCTTTTCTATCTGGATTATAGGTACTACCAAAACCAGATTTCCAATGTTCCATAATGGTAGCTGCTAATTCTCGTTGAGCTGGTATATTATGAATCACAAAATATTTAGACACATCATAGGTGATAGATGCGCGCGCAATATCGTGAATATCATAATTTGTAATGGCCGTCGTTATTACCTCTTTATGTTTATTCATAATCGGATAATGAACGAGTCCAATATATAAATTTGCCAATACTATATCTCCTAAATCTTAAACAACTTTTATCAATACATAGTACCACCATATCCATTACGAAGCACTAGACCGCGCACCAGCACTACCAAAACCAGACTTTTGCCCTATAGATGATGCTTTCTTACTTCTACTATTCTCATAACTACGAAAGCTTCTTCCACCTCCATAGCCATGTATAGTTGATCCTGATGACGTATATTCATTAGGTTGTTCATACGGTTTTAATGGCGATACCGCGCGATACGTCATAGTTCGTCCATCCATACGTGCTGTAGGAGGATTAAACCCATGAAACATATAATACCCAGCTGCAATAGTTGGTAACAAACTTGCCAAACCAGCATCCCACACTAAGTTTCCACCATTATCACGGTGAAAGGTAACTGAACGATTATCGTCATACAAGGCGGTTTCTTTTCCATCGCCATGGTTTAAAAGAGAATACCGATTACCTTGACTATCCTTTAATCGAACCTCCCCCTCATTTGCCTCTGGATAAACCTTATCACACACAGCATAGGAGATATCGTTCCAGTATGAATACACACCTACAAGACCAGCAACTGCGGCGAAAGCACCTGTAAGGTATATGGTTTTCTTACTTGGCTTATACATAAAACGCTCCCTTAGTGCACAGCACCGCTAATAACAAGAGCAAGACCTACGAAAATGCCAAATACAAGAATACCAGCCGCTGTATTACCACGCATAATTTCTTCGGATAATTTATATTTACGATGCCAAATATTGATAAACATATAGCCCGTTACAAATAGTATAATACCTAGCACAGCGTATACAACACTAGCTACAATACCATGTAACAGGGACGTATCAGCCGTAGTCACGGCTGGTGACATAATAACAGCGCGCAAAATTTCACCGATACCGATAAATGATCCCGCTGAAAGCCACGCCACAGCACAGTTACCACGCTTAATTTCTTCACTAAATTTTCCAGGCACGAAGAAATCGATAACCGTATTCGCCGTTAACATCAGTATAATGCCAAAACAAGCATAAAAAATTGTCAATAATACATCTGGTATATAAATCATAATAAGCCTCCTAATAATATAATTTTGTATTGGATGTGTTGTTAGAGTTGCTGGTAGGATACAATCGTTCGCGTCCCGTATTATCCCCTAGTCGAACCATGGTCGCATAGTTATCGAGTATATGAGAGCTGATTAATGTACGATCAATAATTTTCCAATCCTCTTGTGTTAATTTTGATTGTTCACATACCTTAACCCTAGTTTGTCCATCCGTATTAGTGATGAGATACACCAAGTCCCCAGAATAAAATACAATAACTTCATGTCCCTCTTCTAAGTTATCCCGCTCATTCTTAATATCACCATTCACAGAATCAATCAAATCTAATGCGGTACTAACAGGATCTAGTGTAGACGTGTATACATAGTCGCTATCCGAATCTGTTTTTGTATAATATGCAGATATGTCATGCATATGTTCTTTTGCCGTGTAAGGTACTCCAAACATAGCGCGTATACTATGCCAAGACAAATCATTGTCCGACCAAAATAGAAATAGTAAAAATAGTACACCATACCCCACGCCAACAGCAATAGATCCAAACCTCTTTTTCATTGATTTGTTACGCATCTTTTGCTTAATAGCTTGAGCGGCTGCATCATTACAAAGACGAATGTTCACCAAGGGCACTCGTGATCCTTCGGCAAACATTTTTTTACCTTCAAACCACTCTTCTTCAAAGAATACACTAGCACCACCTTCACAAGGTAGCTGATATTCTCGATATCCTGCGCGGTCCCCTACGGAGGCACCACTTTCACCATCCACATCGACAACCTTTTCTAAGCCGATTTGATGTAATGTAAAATCTTTCCCCGGCCGTGTATGAAAGGATGTTCTAGATACGGTACACCATTCATTATCATTATACTCAATGGTTAACCATATTTTATCGATTCCCTCAACAGCCTCTAGTCCATATTCATGCCAATAATCACCAGGTGATTTGGTCATAGACGGCTGGCCCCTATAGGATTGTTCCTTATCTGCTTTTGGAATAATCTCTATATATTTAATTTTCTCAGTGATTACATAACGGCTGCCATGAACCTCTAAGACATCATAACAATTAAACTCCATACGCACCCTCTCTAAAGATTCCATAGTATTTCCCTTACTCTATTAGTAATGGTACAAAGTATGCTTCTGTACCAGCTATCTCTTCCGGAGAAAAACGGCATCCTACCGCAGAAGCTTGATCACCAAGCATAAAACAGGATAAGGTTAAAAAGCCATCTTTCACTCCACAATCCACTGTATGAGTAAAACGTTTCTGCTGTATAAAGTCTTGATACATAACCTTTTTACTATCGCGACAAACGATATCGTCATAGTTATCAACTAGCTTTTCCATGTAAAGCTCAGATGTATCACCACGCTTTTGAACAACTTGTACATGCCTTCCTTCACGGCCCCAAATTTCCTTTTGAATATAAAGGCCATCATCAAGAGCGGAAAAATCATTTTCAAAATAGGATGGTGCCAAATAACGCTCGATGATATCTCGATCTGGTTTTGTAAAAAATTGATCTGTTAAATACAATGCATATACTAAGGACATAAAGGATTTATTTTGTAGAATAATGGACTCTGGCGGATTAAAAAGTGCGAATGTATCATCCTCGTACAAATCTAAGAACATCTCACCCAAAGGTTCATTATCAGGTGTTTGTTCATCAATCAAAAGTTCCATGGGATGCAATCGATATAATAGAGTCGCATGACTACCATCTTCTAAAGGAATGCCCTCATCATCAATCTTCATATCATAAAAGGATATGAATCGCGTATCTGCCTCAGGACAGGCTGTTTTTAATTCCTTCATAAGGAATTGTGTTGTACCGTAGTCTTCAAAATAATCATGAAAACAAGAGAATACAAAGGGATTCTTAGGTAGGCTCTCTCTATTTGCCCGCATAGATTCATATTGGTTTCTACCATACTTAGCAGATAAAACAGCATCATACATGCGCTTTAAAAATGTATGTAATTCTTTTCGGCATTCTATATTAGGATGTTTTCGTCCTACATAATTAGCTGCCACTTCATTGGCATAATAGCTTTCAATAAGAAAACATGGCGTATCTGCATTAAGTTCTACCATCCGCAAATTGCCATTTACATCGAGAACAAAATCAAAGCGTGATAACCACGTCGGTAACCCTAAGGCATTCGACTTATGTAAATAAGGAATTAAATTGTCTGGCATATCCATATTTCGAGCAAAGTCATCTGGTGCCATTTGAAATACTTTTGCAGCTTTACAAAATATTTGAAATAATCTACGTGAAGCATGGCGAATTTCATCGTAAAAGTCGGATGAAAAGGCCTGCATAGACAAGGAAGGATACCGATCATCATACCCTTCATATTCCACGAAATTAAATATATTTCTATCAAGCTCATCAATATAGGATTTCATTGTTCATCCTTTCATTAAGAGGCACCGCTCGAAGTTCGAGCCCCTACACTACCAAAGCCATACTTTTCACCAATTCTATGTGCTCGATTACTCGTTTTAGTATTGTAACGATTTCTAGTCATTTCATTAATAGTTCTAGCCACTCTTGCACTATTAGATTTACTAGCGCCTGTACTTGCATCAAAAGGGGTAAGAGGTGATGTAGCGCGATAGGTCATACTAGGTGCATCCATATATGCCGTTGGAGCTGAAAAACCATGAAATGCATAGTATCCTACCGCCAAAGTCGGAATCAAACTGGCTAAGCCTGCATCCCATATAATATCACCCTTCTCATCACGATGAAAGGTAACAGACTTCTCAGCATCATCATAAAGTGCCGTTTCTTTTCCATCACCATGATTAATCAAGGTATAGCTTTTACCTTCATCATCAACGAGCCGCACTTCACCATTATTTAATTCCGGTTTGACCACATCACATAGAGCATAGCTAATATCGTCCCAATACGAACAAGCGCCTACTAGAGCTGCTATAGATGTAAAGGCTATGGCTATGTAAACAGTATTCTTACTTGGTTCATACATATAATATTCCTTCGTTTGATTTCGTAACTGAAATCAATACTATATCAATCTTTTATTATATTTGATAACGTCTTACGACCCTGCTTATTCTTTAATTCCACCATATACGCATATCGTAACAATATTTCACTGTCATTTCTAATAGTCGCTATGCGTGTATTCTCCGAATCTGACAAGTTTTTTAATTGACCCACTTCAACATACGTAGTGCCATTGACCACACTAATAACAGATACATCTTTAGTCGTATAAATGACAATCCACTGCTCAGGGGACTTAGTATCTTGTTTAATGGTATAAACCTTGCCATACACAGCATCGATAAGATCGATAGCCGTTGCATTTGGATCTTGCTTTGACGTATATACCATCAAACCGTCTTTTGTACCTTGCGGTTCATAATAATAGGAATCTTTAATGCGCTCTTCCATGGTATATGGGAATCCTACTTCATCACGCAATTCATGCCAAGACATATCTCCTATAAACAAATATCCCAAAAAGAATAAAATGATTCCCCAACTCAGACCCAATCGTGTCCATTCTTTTCTGCGAGCTGCATTACGAATCTTTTTACTCGCTGCTTGAGCAGCCTGATCTCGCCGTCGATGTACATCAGACAAACGAATCCGCTCACCTTGAGCCTGATCCGTCAAACCACCATGCCAGTCCTCAACAAAGAATACATAGGTTTTATCCTTTTTAATTGATCTATATTCTTTATAATCGGCCTTATCACCGCTTCTAGCTTTACTTTCGCCATTAACAGACATGACGCGTTGTAAGCCTTTATCGTACAGTTTATATCCTTTAGGCGGCGTTGAACGTAAAACAGTCTCTGAAAAGGTACAATAGTCTTTTTCCCCATTTACAATGGTGAGCCATTTTTTATTTTTATCTTTGGTATCGACTGGCATAAGACCATATTCGGTCCAATTCTTAGCCCCTTTATGAGTACCTAATTCATTATTATACATTTCATCATTAAGAGTATAATTCACTGTCTTTTCTATGATGAATTCTTGATAGGAGATAACTTCAGTAACTACGTATCGCTTTCCCTGAATCTCTACAACATCATAACACTTAAAATTCATAGCCTAGACTCTTCTGCAACAATCTCTTTTAAAAGTTTAACTTCCTCTTTTGTTAATGGTCGTTCCAATAAATCGGGCCGCAACAATCGTGTCCGTTTTAGTGCTTCCTTTTGACGCCATGCAGCAATATTTTTATGATGACCACTGCGTAATACATCTGGTACAGTCCAACCTCTAAATTCTGGTGGTTTTGTATATTGTGGGCATTCTAAAAGGGGCTCATAAAATGAATCCTCTTGGGCCCCACTAGCAGCCCCTAATACGCCAGGAATCATACGAGCCACCGCATCAGCTACGACCATAGCAGGCAACTCGCCACCTGTTAACACATAGTCGCCAATAGAAATGGTTTCATCTACTAGATGCTCCTCTACACGATAGTCAACACCTTCATAATGTCCACATACGAGAATCAGTTGATCATAAGTTGCAAGTTCTCTAGCCTTTTCCTGTGTAAAAGGTTGACCTGTCGGTCCCAGAAATACAATGCGACGCCGTATAGTTTCACTAGGATTACCAATGAGGCTCATCTCATCACACATCTCATCCGTTTCATAGGTACCATTAATAGCACTATCATAGTTAGAGACAACAGATTCTACAGCCTCAAAAATAGGAGGCGCCATCATGAGCATACCGGCCCCACCACCATACGGTGTATCATCCACTTGTCCATGTTTATTATGACTAAAATCGCGCGGATTCGTCACAGCCATATCTAGCCGTCCCGCCTCTATGGCTCGTTTTATGATGGAATGACTAAAGAAGGCATCAAAAAACTCTGGAAACAAGGATATAATATCTATTTTCACAACAGGCCTCCCCCGAATACACTTATTATTATCATATATCTATATATAGCTATCTTATAATTAATTCTATCATAAGACACCTATAAATAGATATAAAAAACCGCCTAAATGGATTATACCCACTCAGGCGGATCAACGATCATCATGCGTTTGTCCATATCGATGTCAATGATAACATCATCAATGGCTGCAAACAATTGATCTGGTTCCCCTTCTTTGGAAACCACATATACATCATTAGCTCCCGGTTGTAATACATCCGTCAATGTACCAAGTACATTGCCCTTTGTATCTTGCACCTCAAGGCCAATCATATCAAAGATATAGTAACGGCCTTCTGGTAATTCTACCAAATCTTCACGACGTACTTGAATCTCTTTCTTAGCGAATAATTCAGCCGCGTTGCGATCAGGAATTTCCTCAAACGAAGCTAATACGAATTGTTTATGAAATCGTGCGGATGCAACGTGGTATTCTTTACCATCGATGTAACAGGCATCCA
>OGHZ01000701.1_pt1 | contig 20257 bp, 15 predicted proteins | sample 1571661 | NCBI WGS metagenome assembly OGHZ01 (sample SAMEA2582040, study PRJEB24529) | metagenome | biome: Human gut stool | place: China | collected 2011 | reverse complement strand
GACTGCCTGTAGCTTATATTTGTCGTCAGTTCGCCAACCGAATGTTTGCTAAACAATAATATTCTATGCTGTAGCCTTATTGAAATAGTCTTTAAGGTTAATAACTGGCTGTGGCTTTGCATACTTATAACCCTGGATATAATCAAAGCCTTTACCTATACTGTAATCTGCCTGTTCATCATTTTCTACACCTTCCATCAATAATATGAAACCTTGTGCTTTAAATACGCTTATCAGATGGGATACGATATCTGATACAGCAGTATTGTCAAGAGATTTATATAGCAGACTCTTGTCAAACTTGATTGTATAGAATGGACATCCAATTATTCTTTCCAGATTCGAGTATCCTGTACCAAAGTCATCAAGATAAAACTTGATTCCAGACTGGTTAAGCTTTTCCATATTCCGTAATACCATATTAAAATCATCAAATATAGCACTTTCGGTAAGTTCAAGTCTGATATGTTGAGGATTAATATCATTATTGTTTATAATACTCATAAGTTCATCAAAAAGATCGCGGTTTGATAATTCAGATGATGAACAGTTAATTGTAATGGCATCAAAGTCATATTTAGATTCGAATTCCTTGACAATTCTGCATACTTTGTTGATCATAATCATAGTAAGTGTGTGTATACAATGATTCTTTTCAGCAAGAGGTATGAATCTGTCAGGGTAGATAATAGTTCCATCAAGTGACAGGCGCATAAGTGCTTCAGCAGTTCTGAAGCTGTTTTCATTAACGCTGAATATAGGCTGTGCATAGCAAAGCACACGTTCATCATCAAGATTGTTCTGGTTTCTTATATCAAGAAGAAGCTGCTCTATCTTATAATTCTCGTGGAATTCTCTGTAATCCTTATCAGTTGCAAGGTAGCATTGATTACCTGTTTCGTTGTATATTTTATTAAAAAGATAATCAGACATAGAATTAAGCTTGTGTATATTAGTTATTACCGGATTATTCTGTATGGCAACGATTTTATAGTTGACATTGTAGGTTGAGTAGTGCATATGCTCTATGATACATTGTTCCACGTTATTAAGAAATTGTCTTATTCTGGTTTCATCCTTAATATAAATTATCATAGCAAAGTCAACATTATTAAAACGATAAATGTGTACCATATGGTGCTGCTGTTCTATTTTACGACACACCTTGGCAGATATTACTTCTATCTTGCTGTTATGGACAGCATAATTAACATTCTTTAGCTGTGGAAAGCTAAGATATAATACAAGAAAGTTACGTTTCATTTTGACACTGTCAGAAAATCTTGCATTAAAGGAATTCTGGTTCTGGCAGCCTATTAATTCATCATATGGATTGCTATGAAATAATATATAATAAATAAAAAAAGGTAATACATAAGTCAGACTTGTGTATATCGCATTTTTAGTAAGATACTGAACGGTAAGCATAATAAAATCAGCAGGTATAAATATCAATGCATATCTGTTTACTACAGTTGGAATCGTATTGTGATTGACTAATACAGTAAGGAGACATAAAAAACATGTCATTATTCCATATGCAAGGTAAAAGTTCATAAATGAATCAATGCTTATTATACCATCAGCTGTAAAATAATGTGTTTTCTGTGAATAAAACCATACGATACCAGCCAGATATATTATTGCGAATATTGTGAGAGAGTTGTGCAAAATCCCCCTGTTGTTATATATTTTAGAAGAAAGAAAACTTATATAAATATATAATGCTGCAATTATGATAAAATATAGTGCAAGGTATAATAATGAAATACCTATACAGAAGGTAGTACTATAATTATCATTATGGGCAACACAATATATAAGAGCAAGCTGTGAAATAATAGCTGTTAGTGATATAAGAATACCATAATAAAGTATTTTATATGAGCGTGTTTTACGTGGGTTAGAATAAATCATAAGAAAAATAAGAAATATACAGGTGATAAGACTGAATATTTCTGCGGTTACATTGTATCCTCCAATTAACATAAGTGCCTCCAAAAGATGTATGACTATAAGAAAATATTATACATATTATTTAGTATTTCCACAATGGGGAAAAAGATACATATTATGGCGCATTTTAGGCATTTTTGGGGGATTAAGAATAATTTTGAATGATAAAGCCATAACAATATAAGGTCTGGCTGTAATATAATTTTACCTTTCAAAGCTGGGATATATTAAACAGGATATACAGTGTAATTAAGAATTAAGATGGGAGAAAAGATATGAGTAATATTTTATTAATAGAGGATAACGAAGCAATAATTATGGGGCTGGAATACCTTTTTACCAATAATGGTTATAATGTCAGGATTGCAAGAAGTGTATGTCAGGCAAAGGAGATATTAGATAATGCAAAGGAAACAAAAAAATATAGAACTTTAATTGGAGCTGGTGATGTATGGAACATAGATATTATAATACTTGATGTAATGCTTCCTGATGGAGATGGCTTTTCGCTTTGCAGAAAGATTAAAGCTGATGATATAGCCCCTGTCATATTTCTTACAGCTAAAGATGAGGAGAAAGATGTTGTAATGGGGTTGGAGTTAGGTGCAGATGATTATGTTATAAAGCAATCCAGCAATATGGAACTTCTATCGAGAATTAAGAATGTGCTAAGAAGAAACCGGAGTGGCAATGAGCTTACATATGCCAATTTAAAGATGAATGTTGATATAAGAAAATTGTACAAGGAAGACAATGAAATTAAGCTTACAAAGCTTGAATTTGAGATATTAAAAATTTTGTTACAAAATCCTAAAAAAGTATTTACAAGGGAAGAAATACTATCACATATATGGGATTCAGCAGGTAACTTTGTAAATGATAATACACTTACAGTTACAATCAAAAGGCTTCGTGAGAAGATAGGCGATAAAGAAGGTAATATTATTGTGACGGTGAGGGGTGTAGGTTACAGATTGTCAGATTAGAATGAATATAATAACAGATTGGAGAAAATATGGGCGCATATAAGAATAAGCAGGCTGTTAAAAGTTTGTTATTAACAGGTGTAGTGCTGGTTGTCGGCGTAGTGGCATATATGTCATGGATAAGCTGGTATACACATAAGTATAAGAATATTGAGAATACATATATAAGATGTATTATGGAAAATGTAATCAGCCAGTATCCGGATTTTGATATGGAAGAAGTTGCGATTATATTAAATAAGTCCTACAGTGAGCTTGAAAGCAGTACAACATCAGAAGAATTTGACGGCATATTAAGAAAAAATGGAATAACAGATAATACATTTTATATTAAAGATATGAGTGACATAAGAAATGTCAATATAATAGTCAGCACTTTAATTATTGGTGTAATGTCGGTATTGTTTATTATATGTTTTTACATATATCTGAGGAGAAGAAAGAATGCTATCGTCCAATTGCAGGATTATATGGATAAAATATCACGCGGTAATTATGAGCTGGAAATAAATGATAATTCAGAAGATGAGCTTAGCAGTCTTAAGAATTCGTTATATAAAATTATGGTATATATGAAGGAACAGGCAGACTCAGCCAGAATAAAAAAGGTTATGTTAGCACAGTCGGTATCTGACATATCACACCAGTTAAAGACACCACTTACTTCAACTCAGATTCTATTGGATAATCTTAATGATAATCCTGATATGGAATATGCTACAAGAAAGAAATTCATATATGAAGCTTTAAATCAGGTTAATGGAATGAGCTGGATGATTGTAACAATGCTTAAGTTGTCAAGAATTGATGCGGGTGTGGTGGAGTTCAATAACGAGAACATTTCCATTAATAAGATTGTAGAAGAAGCGGTAGGTAATCTTGAGGTTATAGCAGAGATTAAAGCTGTTAGTATAGACATATATGTTCATAATTCAAATACAGATAATATTCATAAAGGGTCAGATAATAAAGAAAATAAATTGAATAAATCGGACATCCATATAAAGGGCGATTACAACTGGAACAGGGAAGCGTTACAGAATATTATTAAAAATGCAATTGAACATAGTAATGACAAAGGTACTGTAAAGATAAATATAACAGATAATGATGTGTATACAGCAGTGTATATAACAAACAGAGGTGATAAACTGAGTGACCAACGACAGAAGCAGATATTTGAACGCTATTACAGTGAAGCTAAATACGAAGATAACAGTATGGGAATAGGACTTCCGCTTGCTAAGGCAGTGATTGAGAAGCAGGGAGGCTATATAAGTGTGGAGTCTGATGATGAAAAGACAACATTTATAGTTAAATACATAAAATAAATGTCACCGAAATGTCATTTTACCTGTGTATATTGAGATATGTAATAAAGCAACGCATATTTATAATCTATATGTGCGACAGAAAGAGAGGCAGTATATGGAGATATTAAAGGTAGAACATCTTGTTAAGCAGTATGGCAAAGATGACAATGCTGTACTTGCAGTAAATGATATTTCATTCAGTGTGGAACAAGGCGAGTTCGTAGCTATAGTGGGAAGTTCAGGAAGTGTTAAGTCGACACTTCTTCACCTGCTTGGCGGAGTGGACAGACCAACAAGCGGAAAAGTGTATATACAGGGTGAGGATATATATTCCCTGAATAGTGACAAGATAGCAATATTCAGAAGAAGACAGGTAGGGCTTATATATCAGTTCTATAACCTTATACCAATTCTTAATGTTAAGGAAAATATTACTTTACCTTGTGAACTTGACGGCAGGACACCAGACAAAAGCGAACTTGATGAGCTTATCAACACTCTTGGTTTAAAGGACAGGGTGACACATCTGCCTAATGAGTTATCAGGTGGACAACAGCAGAGAGTATCAATTGGCAGGGCACTTATTAATCACCCAGCTATACTTCTTGCTGATGAGCCGACAGGAAATCTTGACTCACGCTCAAGTGATGAAATCGTAGAATTATTAAAACTCTCTAATCAGAAATATAAGCAGACAATTGTAATGATTACCCACAATCTTGAAATTGCGAAGATTGCAGACAGAATATTACGAATTGAAGATGGCAGGCTTGTATAAAGATTATGAACAGGCACGAGCCTTATATAAATAGTTTCATAATTTTATAAGATTTTATAAGATATAGAATTATGTAAATTTATGAAACGGGCTGGAAAGGAGAGTTTATATGCAGATACTTAACAGGTTGACAATAAGGAATCTAAAGCTTAATAAAAAAAGAACAATTGTTACAATTATTGGTATTATACTTGCGACAGCACTTCTTACTGCAGTTGCAGCTATGGCGGTAAGTTTAAAAGAAAGCATAGCGTTAAGAGCAAAGAAGGTAGATGGAGATTTTCATCTTCTCTTATATGATATGACTGATAAGGAAAAGGAGTCAGTTATTAATAACAGGCAGGTGGAAAGTTATTACGAAATGCACGAAGTTGGTTATGCAGTGCTTGACGGCTGTGTTAATGACAGTAAACCTTATGTTTATATTGAAGCACTTGATGGTGATACATTTGAAAAGGCAGAAATAAATGTAACATCAGGAAGACTTCCAGAAGATGACAGCGAAATAGTTATATCAAGTCATATTAAGACCAATGGTGGTGTTAAATATAATATTGGAGATGAGATTACATTTGATGTAGGCGACAGGACATATAATGGTAAAAAACTTTATCAGAATAATGATTATAGAGAAGATGAGCTGCTTGATGTAAAGAAGACTAAGACGTATAAGGTTGTGGGAATATGTGACAGGCTTCCATATGGTGAAGAACCAAGAACTGCACCGGGTTATTCGGTCATTACATTTGCAAATAAGTCAGATACATCTTTGAATAAATCGGACATATATATCAGGTTTCATAAAAAGGTACTTAAAGACAGATATAATATAATTGCGGATATATTAGGTGTCGATAGAAATTTATTTAACAAGCAGTATTCAGGCAGTCCAACAGATGAAGAGCCAGGTATATTAAAAAACCAGCTTGATAAGGCACATTCATATTACATTAATAACAGTATTATAAAGTATGAAGTGTTTTATGATTCAAGTGTTGCATTTGTATATAATATGGCGGCTGTTGTTATGGTTATAATTATTATAACTTCAGCGGTATGTATAAGTAACAGCTTTGCTATATCTATTAACCAGAAAACTAAACAGTACGGAATGTTAGCTTCAATCGGTGCTACTCCACGCCAGATTAGAAAAAATGTGTTTTTTGAAGCTGCGTTTATGGGTGTAATTGGTGTTGCAGCAGGCATAGTCGGGGGTCTGTCAGCAAGTTATATTCTTGTTGTATTAAGTAACAAAATGCTTATTGATACATTAGAAATGAGCATTGTGTATGCACCATCTTTATTAGGAGTGCTTTTATCAATTGTACTTGCGATAGTTACGATTGTATTGTCGGCATTAGTACCAGCAATAAGGGCTTCGCGAATGTCACCAATAATGGCTATCAATCATAGTGAAGATATTAAGATAAAATCTAAGTCATTAAAGACACCGGAATTAGTCAGTAAAGTATGGGGTGAAGGAGGTGTCCTTGCCTATAAGAATGTGAAGCGTAACAAGAGAAAATCCAGGGTAATCACTATTTCTATTGCGCTTAGTGTAATGACATTTATTGCTTTATATGGATTTATGAGTTTATTAACAGATTCAGCCAACAGATACGCTAATGGCAATATAGATTTAAGGGTGTATATGTCTTCATATAAAAATATGTCTGTAGATGAAGCTGATAAAAAAGTAAGTAATATTGTGAACAGGATAAATAATGAAACAAATATAACAGATTTTACTTTTGCAAGAGGCTTTAATGGCATTTTAAAGGATAAACCAAAATACAGTGCTGATTATTATGAGATGTATAATTATGAAAGGGGCTTAGCAGAACCGGACAATTATTATATTAATATTATTTCATTAGGTAATGAAGAATATGAAAAGTATATTAAAAAGCTTGGCATCAGCAAGGAAACTGCACAGAGCGGAGGCATACTTGTAGATAATACATATCAGTACATTAATAATGGAAATAACGTAAAATATTTTAATGTATATGATGGTTATAAAGCTGGTGATATATTAACGGATCGGGGTGGAAAGGCTGGCAGAGGACAGTCAACTGATAATAACAGACAATCAGACGATACAACATTTTACGATATAAAGATTGTGGCACTTAGCAATGAAAGACCATTCGGATATGACAATGCTTATACTTCTTATGGTTATCTTATTGTAAGTGATGATTATATGAATCAGTTTAATCCCGGGGATATTGATTGCAGTGTACTTCTTAATATTAACTGTGACGACCCCGATAAAGCACAGGATATACTTGTGAATGAATTTGATATTGGGAAGAATAATATAGTTAATGCGGCACAGGAAAGAAGGAACAATGAGAATCTTATTCTGATAATCAAGATATTCTTATATGGATTTATTGCTATTGTTTCATTGATTGGCATAACCAATATATTTAATACTGTTACAACCGGAATGGAATTAAGAGGCAAAGAGTTTGCAATGCTTCAGTCGATAGGTATGACAAAGAGAGAATTTGATAAAATGATAAGGATGGAAAGTGTATTTTATGGAAGTAAAGCCCTTATAATTGGTGTAGTGTCAGGAACAGTGCTTTCTTATATCATATATATGGCGGCAGGAGAGTCACAGTTAAGATATACTTTGCCATTGCCGGCTATAATTATTGCGGTTGTTGTCGTGATTATACTGCTTCTTGGAATTATGAAATATTCAATAGTTCAGATAAGAAAGCAGAATATTATAGAAACAATAAGAAATGAGAATATATAAATAAAAATATATAGATGTAAATATAAAATGCAGATATATAAATAAAAATATGTAGACGTGAATATATAGAAGAAAATATATAGATGTCAATATATAGAAGATGTAAGAAAGAGCAATAAAAGTATTACTTTGACAGAAACCGCTGATTATAATATAATCTCTTATTGAAATACTACCATAATGGTAGGTTTAGTAATTAATAATTCGGAATGGAGATAAAGATGTTAAATCAGTTTTCAAGAACACAATTATTACTAGGTGAAAGTGCAATGCAGGAACTAGCTAATAAGAGAGTGGCTGTATTCGGAATAGGCGGAGTGGGAGGATATGCCTGTGAAGCACTTGTAAGAAGCGGCATAGGTGCATTTGACCTTATAGATGATGATAAAGTATGTCTTACTAATCTTAACAGACAGATTATAGCAACAAGAAAAACTGTTGGAAAGTATAAGACAGAGGTTATGAAAGAGAGAATGCTGGAGATTAATCCCAATGTTGATGTAAGAATTCATAATTGTTTCTTTCTTCCAGAAAATGCTGATAAATTTCCATTTGATGAGTATGATTATATAATTGATGCAGTAGACACTGTGACAGCTAAGATTTCAATTATTATGAAAGCAAATGAACTTGGAATTCCGGTTATAAGCAGTATGGGAGCTGGTAATAAGCTGGATCCGACAGCATTCAGGGTTGCAGATATATATAAGACAAGGGTGTGCCCTCTTGCGAAGGTTATGCGCCGTGAACTTAAGAAACGTGGCGTTAAGAAGCTTAAGGTTGTATATTCAGAGGAACAGCCAACAAGACCAATCGAGGATATGTCGATAAGCTGTCGTACTAACTGCATATGTCCTCCAGGAGCAGAACACAAATGTACAGAAAGACGTGATATTCCAGGAAGCGTGGCATTTGTGCCATCTGTTGTAGGGCTTATAATTGCTGGAGAGGTGATTAAGGATATCGCAGGAGTTAATGCAAAGTAGGACTTATAGGACAAAATGTGTTGATAGAAACAGCAAAGTAATTAAAGTGGTTACAATATTTAATAAATAAACTAAAAGAACCTGAATGATAATGATACCAAGTGGCAATTGATATGATTATCATTCAGGTTCTTTTTGGGAGAGTGATAACTACAAATTTAAGGGAGTGAGTAGTTATCTGTTTATGAAAAAGTCTATTGAAAGCAATGTCATATGTCTTTCAACAATGATTATATTAGAGGGAAAATGTGAACGTGATATGTAAAAGATGTGAGTAAAATGTGAATTATAAAAACAAAATATAAACTAATGCAATAAGACTGATTATATATTATAATAACGTATGTTTCATTAAAGAATATTTCATCAAAGAAGATTTTAGCATATTACGCTTAGTTAATATGAAAAATATATATTATATTAAAGTATAGTATAAAATAATACATTTTATTCGTATATACAATAAATAATTATCTATAAATAGCATAAAAGAGAGAAAAAGTGAGGGAAAGCGTGGAAAGGGAGAATATTTATAAAGGCAGTACATTTAATATGAAATGTCAGTATTGTGGGGCAGTGCTTAATCTGACCGATGAGGTGTGTCCGCATTGTGGCAGGAAGAATAGGGCAGGGGAAGCCTATAAAAAAGATTATGACAAATATCAGTCAAAAGTTAATACGGCGGAAAAATCAATAAGCGCACAGCAGCTGTATACAGTAAAAGTGCTTGTGCGTGGAGTGGCTATAGCGGTGCTTCTTGCAATGTTTATTGGTCTGGTGGTGTATATGCTTACACACGACTGGTATTTTATTAAGCAGAAAAATGCTGTTAGTGAATATGATACGGTGACAGCCACGTTAGACAGATATTGGGAGAATGAAGATTACTATGATTTCTTTAATTATAGTGACAGCATTAATATATCAGGCTGGTCAGATGGTCCGTATCTTGATTATCACCCACAGATAGAGGCTGCACAGATATACATATTTGTGAATAATTATATAAGTGAATATCTTGCCGCGGATAATATATTTTATAAGAATAAGGCACTGACAGATATTTGTGGTCTGCTGGATGAATTTTATGATTTGGATAACCTTCATTATATATATGGAAAGCTTGCGGTTGGAGATACGTCTGATGAGAAGGTAGAACAGATTTATAAGAATATGGATGCAATATTAAAGACATATTTTTATGTGAGTGATGAACAGGTGCAGGCTATAAGGACGGCGGATAGTACGCAAATCCAACTTATTATAGAAGAAAGCGTGAAAAATCAGTATGAATAATAAAATGAATGTGATATGTCCTTCGTGTGGCGCAGAATTTAATAAAAATCTCAGCCAGTGTCCATATTGTGGCAATTCCAATTATTATGGACAGGAAAAATCATATATGAAAGGACTGGCAGGACTTAGGCAAAGGCTGGCAGAACTTGCTGATATTAATAAAAAAATAATTGTAGAAGAGGCTGTAAAAGTGCTTGTCCTTGTACTGGCGGTTGTAATCATACTGGTGGCAGCTATATTTTCTGTAAAAGCAATTGACAGACACAACGAAAGCATTGCCGTTAATAATATAAGAAAAGAGATAATAGATGGAAGATAAGTATTATACAGAAAGTCATAAAAAAGCCATAGACAGGTATGATAAAGATTTCAATAATACAGAAAAGAATGTACATAATAAGGCGGACAGTAATTCAAAGAAAGCTTACGCATTTGCAATACCCGCAGTTGTTATTGCACTGCTTCTTATAGCATTTATTGGTATTGCATTAACTGGCTCTGTAAAAAAGGCTGTAAAGAAATCAGCAATAACGAATAATTATACAGAAATAAGTAATAAAATATATTCATATCTTGATAGCAGTAGTTATAAGGAATTATCGGATTATAGTGATGAGATAGATGCTCTTGATAATAAAGCATTTGATAAAGAATATTCGGTTCTTATGGGTGTAAGATATTATGTGTGGTCAGTGGGATTTATGAATACTAACGATAGTGATAATTATAATCTTACACAGTCAGATGTGTCTAATCTGGCATATTATCTTTCGCAGTTTTACTACTATACACAGTTATCGGCATATAAAGATAAAGAAGTAACTATGACATCAGACAATGAAAAGTATCTTAACAAAATGCGGGAAGATATGGGAGTACTGCTTAAGAAATATTATCACATTACAGATGAGGATTTAGAGGCTATTGATACATTTTCAAGCGCACGAATTGAGCAGTGCCTTATACAAAGAGGATAGATGTGAAAATGGATTTTTTATACGCAGGATTTATGTTTGTATACATTTGACACAAAGCCGATATGCGCAAAATGTGCGCAGGAATGAGGATTATTATGAAGAAAAGCAGATTAATTATTATGGATATAATTATTGTAATTCTTGTTGTTCTTAATGCTGCGATGATAATAGCGGTAGCAGAGAATTATAATGATGAGAACAGGACATATAATACACGCTGGTTTATGAACCTGTATAAGAATGATGAATATGGCAGGGCAGTAGATTATGCCAGCAGGGATAAGATTGTGATAGATAATATTCAGGACAATGAACTGGATGAAAGCATAGCGGTTGCAGAGTATTATAATGCGGAATTTTATAAAAATGTATATAAGACAATGGGAAATACGCAGAAGCTAAAGCAGATGGAGGAGCAGTCTGATATGGCATTAAAGAGAATGGGAAGCCTGTCAATATTAAAGCAGAAGATAGATAGTATAGTCAACGTACCTGACAGGCAGACTAAATAATAAAGTAATAGAATAATAAGGCAATAAAGTAACAATATAATGAGATATTGAAGATTATTATTGATAAATCTATGTATAATTATTAAAATAACAGATAGAAGCAATAGGCATACATGCTGAATTAATAAATTAAGCAAGAGGTGCAAAAGGAGAACGATGGCAGATAATATAATAGAATTAAGACATATTAGTAAAGTATATAGTGATAATGGATTTAAGGCTGTTGACGATTTTAATCTTGAGGTAAAAAGAGGAGAGTTCGTCACTTTTCTTGGACCATCAGGATGTGGTAAGACTACTACATTAAGAATGATAGCAGGATTTGAGATGCCAACAAGTGGAGAGATACTTCTTAATGGAGAAGATATATCACAGCTTCCAGCTAACAAAAGGCCTATTAATACAGTATTCCAGAGATATGCTTTATTTCCACATATGAATATATATGACAATATAGCATTTGGACTTAAACTAAAAAAGCTGCCAAAAGAGGAGATTAGAAAGAAAGTAAAGAGAGTTCTTGATATGGTTGACCTTGAGGGGTTTGAGAATAGAAAGATATCTACCTTATCAGGTGGACAGCAGCAAAGAATTGCAATTGCCTTGGTTAATGAGCCGGAAATTCTTATGCTTGATGAGCCGTTAGGTGCACTTGATTTGAAAATGCGTCAGGAAATGCAGATTGAATTGAAGCATATGCACGATGAACTTGGAATTACATTTATATATGTAACACACGATCAGGAAGAAGCACTTACAATGTCTGATAAGATTGTTGTTCTTTCAGAAGGCAGGATACAGCAGATTGGTACGCCTGAGGATATATATAATGAGCCGCAGAATGCATTTGTAGCTGACTTTATCGGTGAAAGTAACATTTTCAAAGGTATTATGACAGGACATATGAAAGTAAGATTTTGCGGCGGTGAATTCATAGGAATGGACGATGTTGCAGAGGGTACGCTTGTTGATGTTGTTGTAAGACCGGAAGATGTAATCATAACTAAGCCGGAGGATGGAATTGTTGAGGGTGAAGTTGTGTCGGTTATATTCAAGGGTATGCACTATGAGGTTACTGTTGAATCGGGCAAGTACGAGATGGTTATAAGAACGACCAAATGTTATTCTGTCGGTGAAAGAATTGGTATGAAGCTTGAGCCGGACGGAATTCATATTATGCTTGCTGAGGATCATACAACAAGCTTTGTTACTAATATTAATAGTGATTATACACTTGATTTTAATGGCAAGGTTATTAATTGCGATTTAACAAAAGTTATTCCCAAATCAAGTATGAAGGACAATGTTTTAGTTGATGAGAATAACGAGGCTGTTGATATAGCTAAATTAAAGGTTATGGTTTCAATCCAGCCATATGATATAAGAATGAGCGATAATGTGGATGAAGGTCTTGTATCCGGACATATTATCAACCTTATCTATAAGGGTGACCATTACAGTTACGTTGTAAGAACAGAGTATGGACACGACCTTATTGTAGATGATGAGTATCTGTGGAATATGGACGATGCTGTAGGACTTATTATGCCAGAGGATAAAATGAAGTTTCAATTGAAAAAGTAGGTAAAGGGAAAGGAATTAATAAAGATGAATAATGTATTATCGCGTAAGCAGCTTGGAATTCCTTACGGAATATTTCTTTTATTATTTGTTGCAGCCCCTTTGCTTGTATTGATATATTATGCATTTACCAATGGACAGGGACAGTTTACAGTAAGTAATCTCTGTAATTTCTTTACAGATCCTAACACACTTGGAACATTGTGTTACAGTTTTGCACTGGCATTTGTTGTAACTATAGTGTGTCTTTTAATAGCGTATCCGGTTGCATACATACTTGCACAGAGCGAGATTAAAAGAAAAGCAGTTATTCTTATGCTTTTTGTGCTTCCAATGTGGATTAATTTTACACTTAGAATTACAGCACTTAAGGAAGTTCTTTCATTAATAGAAGGTAATCTTGCATTTTATCCTTTTATTAATACAGTTATTGGAATGACTTACGATTTTCTTCCATTTATGATACTTCCGTTGTATACAACATTATCGAAAATGGATAACAGCATTATAGAAGCGGCAAATGATCTGGGGGCTAATAATTTTCAGACATTTATAAGGATTATATTGCCATTATCTGTACCGGGAATTATAAGTGGAATATCAATGGTGTTCCTGCCAGCGATGACTAATTATGTAGTGCTTGATATGCTTTATAACAGTACATATATTATGGGTAGTCTTATAGGAAGCTATTTTAGTGCATACGACTGGAACAATGGTTCAATGATAGCACTTATACTTCTTATAATTATATGTATAATCAGTCTTATATCAGCAGACAGCGATAATGAAGGTTCAGGACGCAGGCTGTAGATATATGTGATGGGAAAGAGGACAGGTATGTTTAAAAAATGTGTTAAATATGCAATTATCGGTCTTGTACTTATATTTATGTATGTTCCGATTCTTATATTAGCAGTATATAGTTTTACAGATTCACCTAATATTGGAGCTATTCATTCATTTTCGTTCCATAATTATGTGACATTATTTACAACACCAGAGCTTATAGATATGATTATAGGTTCAATTGCACTTGCAATTGGAAGTGCGGTGCTTGCTACAATACTTGGAACAACAGGTGCAATTGGAGCATTTTATTCTAAGAAAAATGTTAATGGTACAATGTCAGTTCTTAATCAGATACCGGTTGTTAATGCCGATGTTGTGACAGGTTTTTCATTATGTATTCTTCTGGTTGTTGTATTCGGGATAAGCAAGAATACTTATATTCCACTTATAATAGGACATACAGTGCTTAGTGCACCATTTGTATATCTTGCGGTTGTTCCCAAGTTAAAACAGATGGACCCAAGTCTTTATGAGGCTGCACTTGACCTTGGAGCGACACCGGGATATACGTTAATTCATATTATTATACCTCAGATTGCATCAGGTATTGTTTCAGGATTCGTTATGGCAGTTACTTTATCACTTGATGATTATTTTGTGGCAACTTATACGAAACCGGCAACATTTGATACAATAAGTACATATGTTGTTAATGCAACAAAGGGTTCGCAGACTAATATTAGGACTGCATTATGGGCATTATCGACAATTATATTCCTGATTGTAGTTATAGTTGAAGTTGTTATGAATTTTGCACCTATAAAGAATGAAGCCCAGAAGGAGAAACATTAATGAATAAAAATGTGATTATAGATATTACATCTTATATCAGACATTTGACGAAAAAGGTTATAAAAGTTTCGCTTGCTATGATTTTGGCTGTTGAAATGCTGTCTGGAAGTATAACAGGAGTGTGGAAAGGATTTAATTCTACTAAAGCAGAGGCGGCAGATAACGATACAATTACACTTAGAATATGTAACTGGGAAGAGTATATAGATGAAGGTGGCTGGAACGCTGATGAAACAATAGATCTTGAGAGCACAGATATCAGGGGCGATAATTCTATGGTTGATGATTTTGTTCAATGGTATTATAAGACATATGGCAAGAAGGTTAATGTCGAATATAGCTGTCTTGGAACTAATGAAGAACTTTACAATATGCTTACATTAGGTGATGAGTACGATTTAATATGTCCTTCAGAATATATGTTTATGAAGCTTATGACTGAGGGCTGGCTTGAACCATTTTCTGATGAATTCTACGACACAGGAATCAAAGAGAATTATTATGCAAAAGGTGTTTCACCATTTATAAAGCACTTTTGATCATAATACAATCAATGGTGAACCTTGGAGTAAATATGCTGCTGGATATATGTGGGGTGTTACAGGTATTATATATAATCCAGAAGATGTTACAAAGGAAGAGGCATCGACATGGAAGATTATTAATAATGATAAGTTCAGACGTATGATTACTGTTAAGGATAATGTAAGAGATACTATGTTTGCGGCAATTGGTGCAATCAAGTCTGATAAGTTAAGGTCACAGGATTTTATCAATCAGGCAGATTATACTGATAAGCTGGCAGAGGAGATGAATGACACATCAAAGGATACAGCTGATGAAGTATTAGAATATCTTCAGCAGGTTAAAGATAATGTATATTCATTTGAAACTGACAGTGGTAAGATTGATGCTATTACAGGTAAGATCATTGCTGGCTATCAGTGGTCAGGTGATGCTGTATACATAATGCAGCAGGCAGAAGCTAATGATGTCGAGCTTAATTTTGCTATTCCAGAAGAATGTACTAATATGTATTTTGATGGCTGGGCGATGTTGAAATCAGGAATTAATGGCAATTCAGAAAAGAAGAAGGCAGCAGAAGCATTTGTTAATTTCGTATCTATGCCAGAAAATGCAGTAAGAAATATGTACTATATTGGCTATACATCAGTTATATCAGGTGGTCAGAGTCCTGTTATATATGATTATTTAAAATGGAATTATGGTCTTGAGTCACTTATAGAAGAAGATGATACAATAAGTGAGGATGATGCAATAGATTATTCTTTAGGATATTTCTTCTCAGGAGTATCTAATGATTCAAGATATATATTAAGAACATCTAAGGCACAGACAGAAGGAATGTTGTCAGCACAGTATCCAACGGAAGAAGTAATGCATAGAAGTGCTATTATGCAGTATTTTGATAATGACGAAACAGCGAGAATTAATCAGATGTGGATAAATGTAAGATGCTTTAATATTCATAATGTACCAGTCTGGGTATGGATTGCCGCAGCCGTTGCTATCGTAGCTGTTATAGCACTAAGAATTGCGGATGTCATTAGACATAAGAAAATATAGATGTATAGGATATTCTTATGGAGATTATTATAAAAAATATTATAAAAACAGAGAATAATCGTTTATACATTGTCAGTTATTTATTTTTTTGATATAATAATCATAACTTTATTATGGTAGAGTATAAAAGTTAAATCGTTATTGATATGCTTAGATTATGTATTGAAAACATACATAGTAGCCAGGATGCATTAAACATAACAGTCAACGGATGATACAGCATACGGAACGGAGAAAAAACTATGAAGAAAAATAAATGGTATACAATAAGCGTGTTTATAATAATGTGTGTGTTGTTAAATCTGGCAGGAAAGTGTATTGCTGGGTATTTCAGGCTTCCATTATGGCTTGATTCACTAGGGACAGTTGCAGCCACTTATGTATGCGGACCTGTATGCGGTGTTATCGTTGGAGTTACTCTTAATATTCTTTATTCTATAATATATTCGTGGAGAGATGCCGTTTATGCCATAGTAATTGTTTCTATAGCAGTTATTGCAGGCATACGTATAAGTAAGGATTATATGAAAACCTTGCTTGGTGCACTGACATCAAGCTTCTATATTGCACTTGTTTCTTGTGTTATTTCCATGATTTTTAATTATATGTTTTTTAATGGTTATACCAACAATATATGGGGTGATGGAGTTGTTGAGTCACTTTTAGGAATAGGCTTTAATGATTTATTAAGCCACATTGCAGGACAATTTTATATTGATTTTCCTGATAAGATCATAACTGTGCTTGCACTCTATATATTTGTAAGGTATGACAAGGGAAAGAACAGATTTGATAAAAGGATGATGACAGCCTGTATATATATCGGGATAGCTGCTATGGCAGCAGTACAGCTTATAGAAGCAGGTACACCTAAGTGCGTGTATGCAGCTTCTGATAACAGTAGGAATAATCAGAATAATATAGAAGAAACACCAGATTATAATACTTATCTTCAGACCGTTTATGGAAGAGAAAACGGAATACCAGGCGGCTGTGCAAATGATATAGCACAGACTAATGATGGAATACTATGGATAGGAACTTATGGTGGTTTATACAGGTATAATGGTACAGAGTTTAAATGGGTGGATGAATATTCCTCTGTTAAGACTGTAAATTGTCTGTATAAAGATGAAGAGGGCAGATTATGGATAGGAACCAATGATAGTGGTGTATCGATAATGATTGATGAAACAATCATAAATGTTGTATCAGAAAAGGAAGGATTATCAGCTGATTCCGTAAAGTGTATAACACAAGGCTCTGATGGTGATTACTATATTGGTACAACAGGTGCTATGTCAGTAGTTTCTCTGGCTGGTGGATTAACAGTTAAAAGCTATATAGATGATATAAAATATGCTGTAAGTGCAGACTCTGATAAGAACGGTAACATAGCAGCTGTTAGTGATAATGGACAGCTTAGTATTGTAAAAAATGCAGCAGTTATTTCAGAATATAGTGCATCAGATGGTGGAAGATATACAACGTGTTCATTTGATGATGCGGGTATGTTATATGTGGGAACATCAAAAGGAAATATAGATAAATATGATTTTAATAATAATGCTTATGTACTTAAAGAAAGCGTAAGCTGTAATGAACTTAATAATATTAAAGAAATATATTTTGTAGATAACACATTAACTGAAAATGCCACGCTTTTTGTATGTGCAGACAATGGTACAGGATATTATGACAGCCAGAATCGGTTTATAAATATTGATACAGGAAGCTTTAATAATTCAATAGATCATATGACAGCAGATTACCAGGGAAATCTCTGGTTTACATCATCAAGACTTGGGCTGTTAAGATTAAGCAGATCAGCGTTTACACAGCTTAATTATGAACATAATGATGAAAATCTTGTTGTAAATACAGTGACAATGTGGAATGGAAATTATTACATAGGTACAGACAGTGGAATTGCCGTTTCATATGCAGCTGCAGACAGTATTACAGCTAATAGTGATCATATTCAGAAGCTGGACAGCAATTCAATGGAGCTTGTGAATAAACTTGTAAAAGAGCTTGATAACGTAAGAATAAGGTGCATAACAACAGACAGTAAAAATAATATGTGGATATGTGCAACCGGCAAAGGAATATATGAGGTTACACATAGTGGTGAAATTATAAGATATGATGAGAATAATGGACTAAGTGGAAACAGATACAGGACTATAACAGAGTTAAGCGATAATACAATGCTTGCAGCAGGTGATACAGGACTTAGTTATATTGTAGATGAAGGTGTCATTGGCAATATAGGTTATTCCATGAAAAACAGTAAGGTTTTATGCACCCTTGAAACAGATATACCAGATTATGGAAGAGTTATACTTGCAGGAACAAATGGCAATGGAATAGAGGTTATTAGTGATGGAAGAGTAATAGATAATTATGATAAGGATGATGGTCTTAGTTCAGCGGTTATATTAAGAATGGTAAAGGATGATTCTGGTGAAGGCATATTCATAGTAACAGGTAACAGTCTGTGTTATATGGATAAGTCAGGCATTATAAGAATATTGGATAATTTTCCTTACTATAATAATTACAATGTAGTTAATGGAAACAATGATAATCTTTTTGTGCTGGGCTCAGCCGGAATATATGTTGTTGATAAGAATGCATTACTTTCTGGGAAAGAGCTTGATTATAAGCTGCTAAATGGAGATTGTGGACTTGAAAAAGCACTTACGCCAAATGCATGGGAGTATATCGATGTTAATAATAATCTGTATATGTCAACCGATGATGGTGTAGTGATAGTCAATCTCAATGATTATAGTGCCAGGATAAGGTCATATCGTATACAGATGAAGTCAGTAAAAGTAGATGGAGAAGCTCTCAGGGTAAAAAGAGGAGAAGAGCTTTGTATTGACAGTAAAGCACAGATGATAGAGATGTTCCCTGAGATTATAAACTATTCTGTTAACACTCCTTATGTAAGCATATATCTGGAAGGGTATGATACTGAACCAAGGATAATATTGCAAAGTGATCTGATTAATATAATATACACGAACATACCTGTAGGCACATATACATTTCATTTATCAGTTCTTGATGAAAATGGCAAGGTACCAATATCTGAAAACACATATACAATTATTAAGGAAGCAAAGATATATAACTATTGGTGGTTTAAGGTGTATATGGTCGGAATATTTGCACTTACAGTTGCATATCTTACGTGGATAATATTCCATACACAGATTAAAAGAACCCTTGATTTTCAGAAGAAAGAGCTCGAATTCGTAAAGAAACAGCTTGAGATGGGAAACGAAACAGTACTTACTATCGCAAGGACTGTTGATGCAAAGGATGTTAATACAAGCCAGCATTCACTAAGAGTATCTGAGTATTCAGTTATGATAGCAAAGGAGCTAGGATACAGTGATGAAGAATGTGAAAACCTTAGAAAAGCGGCATTGCTTCATGATATAGGAAAGATAGGTATTCCAGACAGAATACTTAACAAACCGGAAAGACTTACAGATGAAGAGTATGCCATTATGAAATCACATGTTGAAAAAGGAGCGGAAATACTTAAAAGCTTTACTCTTGTTAACCATGTTGAGGAAGGAGCACTTTATCATCATGAAAGATATGATGGAAAAGGATATATGCATGGTCTTAAGGGGGAAGAGATACCGCTTAATGCAAGAATTATCGGAATAGCAGATACATTTGATGCCATGACAGCTAACAGAGTATATAGAAAGAAGCTTGATAAGGACTATGTTTTAGGGGAAATACGAAGAGGCAGCGGCACACAGTTTGACCCAAAGCTTGTGGATATTATGCTTAGACTTATTGATAGTGGCAGGATAGACATTGATAATCTGTATAAGGATGG
>OGHZ01000659.1_pt1 | contig 21588 bp, 20 predicted proteins | sample 1571661 | NCBI WGS metagenome assembly OGHZ01 (sample SAMEA2582040, study PRJEB24529) | metagenome | biome: Human gut stool | place: China | collected 2011 | reverse complement strand
CCGGATGATAATGCCTCGTAATGGTATGCCCGGAGGCACCTGCCTCCGGGCATACCTTATTTTTTTATAAAATTTACAGTTTGGCTCTTTATTCCGCACCGCCAAACCGTTATAATAAATTGATGCCTATATTCATCATGGGATGGGTAATAGGTGATAACAAAATATGAAGCTTACCCTCTGCAAAGGCTCTCCCTTTGGGAGAGGCTTTGCGAGAAGGTCAGGCTTCAGCCTCTAACTTCACGTTTTGTTATTGCCTATTACAAGCAATGAAACCAAGAACAGGTGGTATAAAATCATGAGAGAGATCCAGACCGCAGAAAACAAGACCCTCAAGCTGACCAACGTGGTCAGCCGCCGCATCCAGCCCGAAGAGTTCAACAATATGCAGATCGTGCTGACCCAGATGCACAACTTTATCAAGAGCAACGGCGCACAGCCCCTCGGCCCCCTCGTGCAGTGCATCAAACTGCCCGCCGGCCCCAACCCCCAGCCCGAAGTCTATATGATGCAGCAGGCCACCCAGCTCATCCCCCGCATGGAGGCCGGCTACTCGATGGACGCTGTGCTCCGCGTGCGCAACTGCCTGTACGCCCACTACGTCGGCCCCATGAGCCAGAGCGGCCTCGCCTCCCAGAAGCTGAACATCATGGCGTTTGAGCATGAGCTCGAGCTGACCGGCACTGTCTACACCATCTTCGTCAATCAGGATGAGGACGAGGGCGTTGTGGATACCTTTATGGAGACGAAGTAATATGACGACGACCATCCGCGACATCAACGAGCTGCAGGACCGCCGCATCATGATGGAGAAAAAGCTGCCGCCTTTCGGCTATGCGCTCATTCTCCTGACGGCTGCCCTCATCCTCTTCCTCGTGGTGTGGAGCACCAAAAACTACCGCACCTACGTCAGCCAGTCCAGCGGCTCGGTGCAGGCCGCCAACAAGACCTACATCATGTCCAGCTACTCCGGCTCCATCACCGAGCTGAACATCGCCGAGGGTGCCTACGTCAACGAGGGCGACCTCATCGCTCACATCAAGAGCACCGACCTCGACATGCAGCAGGACAGCATCCAGAGCCAGCTGGACATCTACAAAAAGCAGAAGAGCCAGTACGAAAAGCTGGTCAAGTCCATTCAGGACGACAAGAACTACTTCAGCGAGACGGACATCGACGACCAGCCCTACTACTACCAGTATGAGACTTACAAAAGTCAGGTTGCCCAGAAGGCTTTCGACGCCTCGCCCTATCAGGCCGCAGGCTACTCCGACGAGCAGATCAAGGCCCTGATGGAGCAGAACCAGAGCGAGGTGGAGGCCCTGTATTACTCCACCCTGCAGTCCATCTCCGCCAGCCTGACCAGTGTGCAGAGCAACATCGACAATCTGCAGAGCCAGATGGACGCCCTGAGCACCGGCGCCAACGACTACTACATCTATGCCCCCACCTCCGGCGTCATCCACATGGACACGCCCTATAAGGTGGGCATGGTGCTCAGCGCCGGCACCCCGCTGGCCACCGTCGCCAGCGAGAACAGCGACCTCGAGGTGGTGGCTTACGTCACCCTCAGCGACCGGCCGCTGCTCCATGTGGGCGACCCCTGCAAGATCGCCATCACCGGCCTGTCGGAGTATTCCTACGGCACCCTGACCGGCACCGTGACCTCCATCGACAGCGATGTGACCGCCAGCTCCTCCGGCTCCTACTACAAAATGACCATCACCCCGGACAGCACCTACGTCATCAGCAACAGCGGCGACAAGGTCGATCTGTCCAACGGTATGAGCGTCACCGCCCGCGTGGAGTACGACAAGCTGACCTATTTCGAATACGCGATGGAAGCTCTGGGCGTTCTGTTCCGCTAAGCGCTCACATCAACGCCCAAAGAGGTACGAAAGAATGAAACTGAACCTGAAAATGCTGGCCGTGAGCGCCGCTCTGCTGGGCCTGCTGGCCGCCGGCGCTGCGCTTCCGGCCTCTGCAGCCGGTCCCCTGAACGCGGCCGCTGCCCTCTCTCTGCCCTGGTCCGCTGCGGCTGTGGAGAGCGTCGAGACCGGCACTTACGCCTCCACCATGACGGTGGGGACGCAGCAGCAGCTCTCGCCGGTCATTCTGCCCGCCAAGGCCGCACGCAAAGCCACGGTAACTTTTATGTCCAACGACAGCACCATCGTGAACGTGACGTCTGAGGGCGTGGCGCAGGCGGTGGGCGTCGGCACGGCGCAGGTCATCGCCAGCGCAGACGGCGTGAGCTGCGTCTACACCATCACCACCGAGCTGGACGAATCCATGATCGTCAAGGAGATGGACATCACGCTGGCCTCCGGCACCATCGCTGTCGGCGAGACCACTTCCCTGTCGCTGGGCGTACTGCCTTCCAGCGCATCGAATTACGCCAACGTGAGCCTCAGCTCCTCCGATCCCGCTGTGGCTACCGTCAACAACTTCGGCAAAGTCACCGGTGTCGCCCCCGGCACCGCCACCATCACCGCCACCTGCGGCGATGTGAGCGCATCGGCCACTGTCAAGGTCGTCAACAGCGGCGCAGACCGTCAGTCCATCGACCTGAACACGAGCTATGTCGTCCTCAAGCCGGGCGCCAGCCGCACCATCACCGGCAAAGTGACCCCGTCTTCCGCCTCCCAGTCCCTCACCTTCAAGTCCAATGACACCAAGGTGGCCACTGTGAGCGCCAAGGGCGTCATCACCGCCGTGGGTACGGGCGCGACCTCCATCGTCGTCTCCAACGGCACGGCGTCCGCTTCGGTGACGGTCATCGTCAACCGGAATGCTTCCAGCTCCGGCAACGGCGGCGGCAGCACCGACGACAGCAACGGTGAGGTCATCACCGACCCCGTCGTGGAGGCCATCGAGGCCGACGGCACCGACGAAGTGACCTTCGCACAGCGGGAGCTCCCCACTATCACCGGCGAGATGCTGAATGCCCTCCGTCTGAACGGCAAGACCCTCGTGGTCGAGGCCGATAACTACACCATCCGCATCGCGGGCCGCGATGTAAAGAACACCTCCGCGCAGGTGAGCACAGCCCTGAGCTTTGCCCCCTCTGAGTATGGCGTCACCTTCACCCTCAACGGCGGCGAGGCTCTGCCGGGCGTCGTTCAGGTCGAGATGACCGGCGACAACGCCGCCTACACCCGCGTCTACCTGCACAATGCCCTCAAGGGCAAGTGGCAGTTCCTCAACAGCTACAAGGACCATGTCCTCGAGGCGGACACGGCGGGCGAATACCTGCTGACCACCCAGAATCTCCGCTTCGCCCATGTGGACATGACCTTCTTCATCGCGGGCCTTGTGGTCATCGTGGGCATCATCATCGCCTACATCGTCATCAAGAAACGCTATTGGTTCTGGTAACTCTCTGAATCTTAGATAAAAAGGAAAGCCTCCCCAGCCAGGGAGGCTTTCCTTTTTTGTTCTACTTACTCCACCGTCACGCTCTTTGCCAGATTGCGGGGCTTATCGACGTCACAGCCGCGCAGGACGGCCATATAGTAGGCGAACAGCTGCAGCGGCACGATGAGCTGCAGGGGCATCAGCAGCTCGTCGTAGTCGTCCAAGCGCACCACATAGTCTGCCACGCCCTCCGGGACGACAACGTCCTTCGTCGTGAAGAGGATGACCCGCGCACCGCGGCTCTTGGTCTCCTTGGCGTTGGAGATGGTCTTTTCGTACACCTGCTTCTGGGTGGCCAGCGCGATGACCGGCACACCGTCGGTGATGAGGCTGATGGTGCCGTGCTTGAGCTCACCGGCAGCGTAGGCGTCCGAGTGGACGTAGCTGATCTCTTTGAGCTTGAGGCTGCCTTCCAGCGAGAGGGCGTAGTCGAAGCCGCGCCCGATGAAGAAGCAGCTCTGGGTGTTGACGAAGCGGCTGGCGAGGTACTTTATCTGCTCACAGTCGGCCAGACGGGGCTGGATGACCTCACCGGCGCGGAGCAGCTCGGCGGTCAGGCGGCGGGTCTCTGCCTCGCTCAGACGGCCTCTGGCGTAGGCCAGACGGAACGCGAAGAGGTAGAGGGTGCAGAGCTGCACCATATAGGCTTTGGTGGACGCCACGGCGATCTCCGGGCCGGCGTAGGTGTAGAGGACGTAGTCCGCTGCGCGGGCGATGGAGCTGCCCACCACGTTGACGACAGCCAGCACCGGCACGCCCCGGCTCTTGGCGAGGCGGAGGGCGGCCAGCGTGTCGCTGGTCTCGCCCGACTGGCTGATGATGATGACGAGATCGTCTGGGTCGAGGATGGGGTCACGATAGCGGAACTCGCTGGCAATGTCCACCTCGGCAGGGACCCGGGCCAGCCGCTCGATGGCAGTCTTGCCCACCATACCGGCGTGCATGGCCGTGCCGCAGGCCACAAGGTGGATGTTCCTGATGCTGCGCAGCTTCTCATCGCTCAGTTCCGGGATGCGGAGGTCGGGCATACCGTCCTCCACGCGGGGGCTGACGGTGGCCGTGATGGCGGCAGGCTGCTCATGGATCTCTTTCAGCATGAAGTGGGGGTAGCCGCCCTTCTCAGCGGCTTCTTCGTCCCAGTCGGCGGTCAGCACTTCCCGCTCCACCGGCTTGCCGAAGGCGTCGTAGAACCGGATGCCGTCGGCCTTGACCACCGCCATGTCCCCCTCTTCGAGGACGCTGTAGCGGCGGGTGTACTTGAGCAGGGCCGGAATATCGGAGGCCACGAAGTTCTCGCCCTCGCCCCAGCCCACGATGAGGGGGCTCTCCTTCTTGACGGCGTAGATGGTGTCCGGCTCTTCCCGGAACAGCACGCCCAGCGCATAGCTGCCCCGCACCATCGCCAGCGCCTCCCGCAGGGCTTCCAGAGGGCTCTGCTTGGGCTGGGCGCAGCAGAAGTAGTCGATGAGCTTGACCAGCACCTCGGTGTCCGTCTCGCTCTCAAAGGTGACGCCCTTGGCCATCAGGTCGGCCTTCAAAGGGCCGTAGTTCTCGATGATGCCGTTGTGGACGATGCTCACGCGGGGGGTGGAGTGGGGATGGCTGTTGACGTCGCTGGGCTCGCCGTGGGTGGCCCAGCGGGTGTGTCCGATGCCGCAGAAGCTCTCGGGCAGATTTTCTGCCTCCAGCTTGCGGCGGAGCACTTCCAGCCGCCCCTTGCTCTTGACGACGTGGATGCCGCCTTCCAGCGCCAGCGCGACGCCGGCGGAGTCATAGCCGCGGTATTCCAGCTTTTCCAGACCGTTCAGCAGCACTTCCTGGGCGCTGCGCTTACCCGAATAACCTACGATGCCACACATACAAAACACCTCCATGCCGACAGCCCGGCGCGAACGCACACGGCAGCTGTCAGCCTCTTACGATCAGTCTATGTTCTTGTATGGCTTTCTTTGAAAGGGTTCTGTTGCGGTATTGCTGCCGTTTTTTGCCCTTCTCTGCGGCTGGTATAAGCCCCGGAAGCTTTTGCTCCCGTTTCAACCGGAGGAACCCCCGCCGAAACTTTCGATGATCCCTCTCCTCGTCACCCTCACGGCTGTCACCCGCGTGGCCCGGCGCTTTTTCGTCAACTGAAGTGGTCTATCCCCTCTTTCTGCTCTTTCCGCCGCTTTCCTGAAAACAAAAACAGCTCCTTTCGGAGCTGTCAGAGGCCGACGGAAAAGGTCAGCGGTATTGTATCACAAAGTCCCACATCCGTCAATGGACGCCCAGCATTTTGTGGAGCCTCGGCTGCCAGACCACTTTATAGAGCATCAGCATATTGTGAAGCGCCCGGTCATAGAGCAGAAAGGCTGCATTGCCCATGGCCAGCGTCACCAGCGAGACGGCCAGCGCCGTAGTGCGCAGCTCTTCGGCGATGCTGCCCGCCGGGACCAGCAGCAGCACCAGCCCGTACATCGCCAGGATCCCGCCGTTGCAGAGCAGCAGCTTGCAGACAGCCCGCAGCAGGGCCGGGCGTATCCGCTCGAAATAAGGCTTTGCCAACGGATAGTACCCCAGCAGGAACACAAAGGTGAGGGCCACCTCCTTGTCCGGCACGAAGAGCAGACTCAGCAGGCTCACCGCGCCATAGGCCGTCAGAGCCATGGTCTTCCCGCACTCCACGCAGACTGTGGCGATGAGGAAGCCGGCCACCGCCGGAGCGATGAACATCGCAATGGGAAACACAGCCCCCAGCAGCATCAGGGCCACGCTGAGCGCTGCGGCCATGCCGCAGTAGGCCATGGCCCAGCTTTTACTTTTGCGTCCCTTCATGGCAGCTCCCAGTGTACCGGCTGGCTCTCAGCGTCCAGCGGCTCGATGGCGTGGCGGAGGCCCAGGATCATGATGTTGTCCAGCAGGGTGCGGTTCAGCTTGACGTCCAGCATCCCGTAGGCGCGGACGAGGTCGTTGACCGCAGCGAGGGCCTGCCGCCGGGCGTTTTCCCGGGCGGCGTTCCTGTCGTTGATGCCGTTGAGGAGGAAGACGTTGTAGCGGCCCTTATCTTTGTCCCGGGAAAAGCTCTCCGCTTTGTCCAGCAGATAAGCGGCCCGGCCGATGCAGCTGCCGATGTAGTGCATACTTTTGCGCTGATTGGGGTCGTCGGTGGCCAGCACCGAGTAGAGCGCGCCGTAGAGGTTGCCCTTCGGCTCTGCGGCCAGCAGATAGTTCTTGGCGTTCAGGGTCATCTGGACGTTGGCCTGGTCCCGCTCCTGTACGAAGATGCGCTCCAGCGCCGGGTTCTCGGCGGCGGCCTTCCGGTAGGCTTGCCGCAGCAGGACGGTGTCCACCACCCGCCGTACCTTTTTATAGAAGGGCAGATCGGCCCACTGGGCATCCTGGATGCGGTGCCAGCTCAGCAGGACTTCCACCTGTGCGGCCAGCCGGATGCCCTTGGTCTGACACATCATCTGCCGCCAGACCAGCGTACCCGGCTCCCGCATCTGCTTACAGGTGGCCGGACGTCCTGCCAGACTGTCGGCCAGCACTGCGAACAGGACGCCGTTGTAGCGCAGACCATAGCAGGAATACAGCCCATAGGTGGTGTAGAGCTGGCGGCGGACGCCGCGCTGATACCACTGATAGGTGTTGTAATCCCGGATGGTCAGCTCCGGCAGATAGGGCCGCATACGTCCCTTCATTCTGTTCATTCCTTTCGCGGGCCGCGCCGGGCGCAGCCTTTCTTGCAGGGGAAGACCGCTTCCCCACAGCTATAGACTAGTATAATCTATTTTTCGTCAGCGTTCAACCGTTCTTTTGTAAATTTAATTAGAAAAGACCGCACTGGAATCGATTTCAGTGCGGTTTTTGGGTACATCTTATTTCTTTTCGAAACGGCTCGTGTGGCCGGGCTGGGTGCGCTTGCCGTCAAAGCCGCTCTTGGGCATGGGCTTTGCGGGGCGGTTCTCGAACTTGGGGGCGTTGTAGTACATATACAGCTGGCAGGGGATCATGCCGTTGTACATCTTGCGGCGCTTGTTGGCACGCTTGCCGTAGTGGGTCTCAAAATCCATATCGGCAGTGATCGCATACACGCCTGCACAGGGGTGTGCTTCCATCTGCCGGCCCAGCGTGCGGGCCAGCTTTGCAGCACCTTCAATGGTGCTCATGCGCTCGCCATACGGGGGATTCGTCAGCACGATGGCCTCCTGCTTCGCGGCAAAGTCGGCCACATCAGCCACTTCAAAGTGGCAGCGCTTTTCCACACCGGCCAGCTTTGCATTGGCGTTGGCCAGAGCCACAGCGGCAGGGTCGATATCATAGCCAAAGGCTTCAAAGCCCACATCCAGCTTGGCCTCGGCCAGTGCCTTCTGACGCTGCTCGGCCCAGATGGCTGCCGGCACAAAGCCATAGCGCTCGGCGGCAAAGCGGCGCTTCAGGCCGGGGGCAATGTTCATGGCTTTCTGAGCAGCTTCGATCAGCAGCGTGCCGCTGCCGCAGAAGGGGTCTTCCACGAGGCTGTCGCGGCGGACGCGGCCCAGGTCGGCGATGGTAGCGGCCAGCGTCTCACGGATGGGGGCCTCCATGGAGTTGCGGCGGTAGCCGCGCTTGTGCAGGCCGTCGCCGGTGGTGTCCAGCATGATCTCGCAGACGTTCTTGCGGAGCATGAAGCGGATCTTATACTCCGCGCCGGTCTCGGGCAGGCTGGTGGTGCGGTGGCCCTGCATCAGGCGCTTGACCACGGCCTTCTTGATGATGCTCTGGCAGGCCGGCACGCTGGACAGCTGGCTGTTCAGCGAAGAGCCGGTGACCGGGAAGGCCGCGTCGGCGGGCAGCAGCTCTTCCCAGTGGATGGAGTAGACGCCGTCGAACAGCTCGTCGAAGGTGGTGGCCGTGTAGGTGTTCAGGAGCAGCATCACGCGCTCCACGGTGCGGAGGTTGAGGTTGGCGGCGGCGATCATATCCGCGCCGCCCCTGAAGGTCAGACGGCCGTCGCTGACCCGGATGTCCTCGGCGCCGATGCGGCGCAGCTCAAAGTTGGCCGTGGACTCGCACCCGAAAAAGCAGGGGGCGATGAGTTCAAATTTTGCAGGCATTCTGGTTTCCTTTCCTGTCGGGTGCGGCGTGCCGCACCAAAAAACAGGCCCGCCCCGCTGGGGGCAGGCCCAAAGCTTCTTCGTCTTGTGCGGACGGCTCAGCGGCTGCCGCGGCGTCCCCGGGGTGCGTAGCCGCCGCCCCGGCGGTTGTTGGTCTCGTGGTCGAGGTCGGCCATCTTCTCTTCGCTCTGGCTCTTGAAGCGGCTCATCATGTCCTCAAAGCTCAGGTTGTCGCTCTTGGCCGGGGCCTTGGGCTGCCAGACGCGGGGCGCTGCGTCCCGTGCCGGGCCGCGTCCGCCCTGGGGACGGCCGCCCTGACCGTTGCGGCGGAAGCCGCCTTCCCGCGGGCCGTTGTTGTTGGGGCGGGGGCCGCGGCCTTCACGCGGAGCGCGGGGTGCCGGCGGCAGCAGCCGCTTGATGGACAGCGCGATCTTGCCGTCCGGTGCCACGTTGATGACCTGCACCTTCACGGTGTCGCCGTCATGCAGCACGGCTGCAATGTCCTGCACATACTCGTTGGACACCTCAGAAATGTGGACCATGCCCACGCGGCCCTCCGGCAGCGCAACGAATGCGCCAAACGGTTTTACGCCGGTGACACGGCCTTCAAAAATATTCCCTACCTCAATCGCCAAAACTCAATACTCCTTGTTGACTAATGTGTTTCCCGCCGGCCGCAAGCCGCCCGGGGCGCGGCATCAGTTGCCCGTCACATCCACAAAGATGCGCTCGTTGGCCGCCGCATAATTGTAAGAGTCCCGCGCGACCCACTCGGTCACGTCGTCCGAGTCGCCGCTGAGGATGCGCTGCATCTCCTCGTTCTGGGTCTTCTGCTGGTCGATCTGCTCCTGCAGGGTGTCCAGCTCCGCTTTCTTGGAGCTGAGCGCCACCTGATTTGCGATATATGCCGCCAGCATACTCAGCAAAAGCAGAAGGAAGAGCAGTTTCAGCACAGCGCCCACGACGGACGCCTTTCTCTTCCGCTTTTTCCGGCTCGGATTTGCCATAACACAGTGCCTCCCGTTTTCGGACAGCAGGCCCGATGCGCCTGTACTCTCACTTTGATACGTTTGAATTATACAACATACGCCGTGGTGTTGGCAAGCTCTTTTTCTGTTTTTTTGCAAGTCTTTTTTCGTTCCGCCGTACTTTGGCGGCGGCGCGGGCGGCTTTCCACGGGGCGATGCACCGGGCGGCGAGCCGCACCGGCCCCAGCAGCAGTTTCCCCGCAAAGGCTTCGGCAGCGGCGAACAGAGGCCGCAGCGCTGCCTGCACTGCCCCGGCGGCGCAGAACGCCGCCAGCGCCATATAGCCCCGCAGCTGCCCGGCCTGACTCTGGGAGACGGCGTAGCTCTGCAAAGCCATCAGCACGGCTCCCACAAAAAGCATATCCGGCAGGAACGCGTCCCTGCCCCGGGTGGGCAGAACGGCCCGCGCCGCGCCCAGCACACCACCCAGCACCGCGCAGGCCGCCATCTCCTGCGCCACCGCCCCGGGCGAAAGCGCCGGGCCCATCACCGGACGAGACGGCGCAGAAAGCCGCCCGGCGTATGCTCTGCGGTGTATTCCAGCGTGTCCACCCGGCCTGTAAGCTTGACTTCGCCTTTGTCGAGGTCGAGGCTGGTGACGCTCAGCTCGGCCCCGGTGAGTTCCAGCGTCCCTTTTGAGGTGAGCATCGCCGCCCCCTCGGCGTCGCAGCGGATGACCCGCCGCACACCGGTGACGGTCAGCTTGTTCCGCCCCTCCAGGATGAGGTCGTGAGGCAGAGCCTGCTCCGGCTTTGCGTCCTGTTGTTTCATGACATTCCCCTCCCCTTTTCTGCCATCTTATGCAGGGCGGGGCGGGGTCATGCCGGATTTACTCGGCTTTCGGGGCGTCGTGGGCGGCTGCCAGCACGTTGTCCTGCTCGATGATCTCGTACATCTCACGGGCCACGTCCTTGGTGCGGGGCTCCACGTCGGAGAGGACCTTCACCTTGATGGGCCGGTTGCCGAAGGTGACCTCGATGATGTCGCCGGCCTTGACGGCCTGGCTGGCCTTGGCGGTCTTGCCGTTGATGAGGATGCGGCCCGCGTCGGCCACCTCGTTTGCTACCGTGCGGCGCTTGATGAGCCGCGAAACTTTCAGATATTTGTCTAAACGCATTTCTAAACTCCTTGTATCAACCTCTCAGTCTCGCTGTCGCTCGACAGCTCCCCTAGTAGGGGAGCCTCTGGCGAAGAGGCAAAGCTTTACGATATGCCAAAGCCTCCCCTATTAGGGGAGGTGGCACGCCGTAGGCGTGACGGAGAGGTTGTTCCTCTATTAAAAAAGCCGCCGGGCCTAAAGGTTCCGGCGGCGATGGGTTTTCTCTTACAGGGTGTCCTTCAGAGCCTTGCCCGGCTTGAACACGATGCTCTTGGAAGCAGCGATGGTGATGGCCTCGCGGGTGCGGGGGTTGATGCCCTGACGCTCAGCGCGCTCACGCACCTCGAAGGTGCCGAAGCCGGAGATGGAGATCTTCTCACCCTCGGCCATAGCCTTGCCCAGTGCCTCGAATGCAGCGTTGACAGCCATCTCGGCGCTCTTCTTGCTCATCTCAGTGTTTGCCGCAACCTGTGCGATCAGATCGGTCTTGGTCATAATAAAAGCCTCCACAATATTCTCAACATTTTCTATTCGAGCAGACGGTCTGACCGTCTGGTACCCGTTTACGTTTCGTCCGCTTCCAGCCTCTGGGTGAAGCGCTTTGCCGCAAAGGTCAGTGCCTCTTCGGCATCCACACCGGCCAGACGCATGGCATCGGCGGCGGCCAGCAGCAGCTCACCGGCGTTCTCTGCCGTCTGCTGTGCGTCCCACGCAGCCCTGGCGCTGTCCAGAACCCTGGCCGCACCGGCGGCATCCTCCGGCCCGCAGCCGAACCGCGCGGCCCGCTTCTGGAGCTTCTGGGCGCGCATCAGGGCGGGCAGGGTGGCCGGGACGGTGTCCAGCTCATCAGCCAGAGTCGTGCGGCCCTTTTCCTTATTTTTGAGCGCATCCCAGCTGTTTATACCAGCATTTTCCGCCGCAGAGGAAGCAAAGATGTTCGGGTGGCGGAAGACCAGCTTCTCGCACACCTCGCGGCAGACCTTTTCCATGTCGAAACGGCCCCGCTCCTCCTCGATGACGGTGTGGAACACCACCTGCATCAGGACGTCGCCCAGCTCTTCCTGCATCATGACAGGGTCGTCGGCGTCGATGGCTTCCAGCGCCTCGCACGTTTCTTCCAGAAAGTTTTTCCGGATGGAAGCGTGGGTCTGGACTTTGTCCCACGGACAGCCGTTCTCCCCGTCTCTCAGGATGCGGATGATCTCCACGAGGTCTTCCGCCGTATAGTGTTCCCGCGGCGTCCAGTCCTGCATGGGGCGTCTCCTTTCCGCATTCCGAAAACATCTGCGAACAGATTCAAATTGTACCGCAGAATCTGCCGAAATGCAAGGGTACAAGCGCATTTTCCGGCTTTTTGCGGCAAAATTTTCATTTCATTCACAACAAAAGGCGGCATCCCCCGGGGGACACCGCCCTGCGTGGGCTTTTTCGCTTACAGCTGTGCGCCGCACTTGTTGCAGAACAGCGCGTCGTCCGAGACGGGTGCGCCGCACTGGGGGCAGGTCTTGGCCTTGTCGTCCTCGGGCTTTTCCTCGGCGGGCTCTGCGGCAGCGTCAGCCGTCACGTCGGCGGCGGCCTCTTCCGTCTCCTCGAACGTCGTCTCAATGACGGTATCCGGCTCGAGAGAGGCTTTCAGGTCGGAGAGCTCCTGCTCGATGTTGGCGATCATCTCGATGTATTTGTCCACAAGGGGCTGGTTCTCCTCGTTGCCCTTGGCCAGACTATACACCAGAGCGCCCAGCTGGCGCTGCGCCTTGTACAGCTTGCTCTGCGCGTTCACGATCTTTGCCTGGGTGCGGCCCTTTTCGGCCAGATCCAGCGCGGCATTCTTTCCTTTCTCGGCATACTCGAGGCCCATTTCCTTGATCTTATTGAAGTCCATAAAAGACACCTCACTTGTCTATGCCCGGGGTGGGCAGCACTCCTCTGCGTTTTCTGCTCAGGCTGTCCCTGTGCCGCCGGAGATTATTTTCATTATAGCGCACTCCCGGGGGGAATGCAACGAATCCCACCCAAGTTTTACAGAATCGTGCGGATTTGGAAACAGTTTTTTCGCAATTTGCACACTTTCCGCGTTCTGATGTCGTTTAGAAGCTGTTTTCGTAAGCAGGGTGCGCCGAACGGCGAGGATTTTTGCCCGCAGACAAGGCGATTTTCCGCAGCAATCCTGACGGATTGCAAGGGAAAGCAACGCAGTATGCGGGCAAAAAGACCGTTTCGGGCGGTGTGCAATGCTTAGGAAAACGGCTTCTCAAACCTCGCCTGCGTAGAACTCGCGCAGCATACTGTCGGCGGGCAGAAGCTCCAGCTCCACCGGGGCCACATGCTCGAAGCGGCGGGCCGTCTCGTCCCAGAGCTCCGCGTTGTGGCCTTCCAGCGTGAAGCGCTGGCTCACCGGGCGCAGGAGCTTTGCGATGAGGCCCAGCTCGTAGGTGAAGGAGGTGTCCAGCAAAAAGTCTGCCGTAGTCTTGAAGCCCTTGATATACCGGGTCTCGCCGTCGAGGACTCTGTCCCACATGGCGAGGGTCTTGGCGGGGCTGCGGCCCCGGGCTGCGGCATCCCGCAGGGTGCGGCGGCAGAGGCGGATGTCCTGGGTGTTGATGACACGGCGGCCATCAATGCAGTATTCCTCCCGCAGGCCGGCATAAATGCGGTAGACGTCGTCGCCCTTCACAAGGCCCGTCAGCTCAGGGTTCAGGGCATGGATGCCCTCCACGATGCAGACGCCGCCCTTGAGGTCCAGCGTCTCCGTCTCGGAAGAGCGGGACTCGGTGGTGAAGTCGTAGATGGGCAGCACGGTCTTTCCGGTGGTGCTCAGATCGCTGAGGCACTGGCGGATGAGGGGCATATCCAGCGTGTCGGGGTTCTCGTAGTCCAGCGTACCGTCGGGCAGGCGGGGGTAATACTGAGCGCCCTTGAAGAAGTTATCCAGACTGATGACATGGGCCGGGGTGCCGGAGGCTTCCAGAGCCTCGGCCACCTTATGAGCCGAAGTCGTCTTGCCGCTGGCCGACGGGCCGGTGAGCATGACGATCTTGGCGCGGGAGTCCCTGATCTTCTGGGCAGCATAGGCCACCCGCTGGCGGTAGCTCTTCTCGCTCATCTCCGCCAGCGCCGCCGGGCTCTGGGCGGCGACATTGTACAGGTCTATCTCAACCAGACGTTTCGGTACCCAAATCGTGATCATAAAAAACCGCCACTCCTTTTTTCCGTTCCAGCACTTCGTCGAAACGCTGGATGTATTCTGTCGGATACTTGAAATTGAAGATGCGCTGCATCCGCTTTCCGCCGTCGGCCACCAGCTTGGTGCTGCCGCCTGCGCCGGCCGAGAGGATGGTCTGGACTTCTTCCATGATATAGATATTATAATACCCCTCGTGGCCCGGCTTGCACCAGCCCACGTTTTCCAGGTTTTGGAGGGTATTTTTCTGACGATAGAGGTAGTAGGGCCGATAGCCCGCCTCGGCCAGCAGATGGCACTTTTCCAGCATGGCGGCCACATCGGCGTAGTCGTTCTCCTTCTGGTCCTCGATGACGATGCGGGAGGCCCGCTTGAGGGTCAGGGTGTGGACGGTGATGTTCTCAGGGTCGAGGGCGATGGCCTGACGCAGGCTCTTTTCGAACCCTTCCACCGTGTCGCCGGGCAGGCCAGCGATGAGGTCCATGTTGATGTCGTCGTGGCCTGCGGCCCGGGCCTCGGCATAGCAGTCGAGGATGTCCTGAGCCGAGTGCTTGCGGCCAATGTTCGCCAACACTTCATCCGAGAAGGTCTGCGGATTGATGGAGATGCGGGTCGCGCCGTATTCTCGGATGACGGCCAGCTTTTCGGCGTCGGTGCAGTCAGGACGACCGGCTTCCACCGTGTATTCCACGATGGTGGAAAGGTCGAAGCAGTCCCGCACCGTCCCCATGAGCTGGCGCAGCTGCGCTGCCGAGAGGCTGGTGGGGGTGCCGCCGCCGATGTAGATGCTGCAGAGCTTCAGCCCGGCCTTGTCGGCCTCGTCCCGGATGGCCTCGACCTCTTTGCACAGGCAGTCTACATAGGGCTGCACCAGCTTGCGGTCACGGTCGAGGTTGCAGCTGACGAAGCTGCAATAGCTGCACCGGGAGGGGCAGAACGGGATGCCGATATAGAGGCTGTAGGTCTTGGGCGCACTGCCCACTTTCAGGATCGGCTCCTGCAAGTCCGCGATGGCCTTGGCCATGCCGTATTTTTCGGGCGAGCAGTCGAAGCGCTTCAAAAAGAAATCGTCGATCTCCTCTTCCGTCCAGCCTGCGGCCCGCTTGTCGTGGACGAGGCGCACCGGGCGGACGCCGGTCATCTTGCCCCAGGGCGGGCGGATGCCCGTCCAGCTGCGCAGCAGGTCATAGGTCAGGCTGGCCAGCGCAAATTCCGGCGTCTCGCCGCCCTCCTCCACGGGAATGGGCAGAGGTGCTTCGACGGTCCGGCTCTTGCCGCCCTGCCGCACCATGGCCCAGAGCTTATCAGGCCGCTTCTCGGCCCAGACGCAGTCTGCGCCGTCCTCGGGCGGGGTGAGGGTGAGCGGGGCCATTGGGTAGAACAGGCGGACGAGGTGCTCCACCTCATAGCCTGAGCCGAGGCCCGTGATATAGATATTCATGTGAAATCCCGCCTTTTTATGCGTTTCTCAGCGCATTTTTGATATAGAAGTTGGTGGCAGCCTCCTGCCCGAAGGTGGAGAAATCGCCGTGGCCGGGCAGCACCTGCGCCTCGGCCGGGACGGGCAGGGCCGCGAACTTGCGCAGGCTCTCGTCCATCTTCCGGCTGTCGCCGCCCTCGAGGTCGGTGCGGCCGATGCTGCCCTGAAAGACCGTGTCGCCCACGAAGAGATAGTTTTCGCACAGCAGCACCACGCTGCCCTCGGTGTGACCGGGGGTGTGCCAGACAGTGAAGCGCAGCTCGTCGAGGGGGATGACCTCGCCCTCTTCGTAGCCGCTGTCCGAACCCTTGAGGGGCAGCAGCTGGGTCCCCCGACAGTCGGCGGGCTCACAGTAGAGCTTTGCCCCCCACTCGCGGCTCAGGACCCCTGCACTGCCCACATGGTCGTAGTGGCCGTGGGTGCAGAGGATGAGGCTCAGCCTGCCGCCGTGCTCCTTTAAGATCTTATCGTACTCCTGCACCTCGGCGGCGGGGTCGATGACCACCGCGCTGCCTGCGTCCGAGATGAGCAGGAAGCTGTTGGTGTAAAACGGCGCAGGGCCGACCAGATGAAATGCCTTCATGGTTTATTTTTCTCCTTTATGCCACTCGTCGGTGTCGATGACGATGGTGCAGGGGCCTTCGTTGACCAGCGACACCTGCATATCCGCGCCGAACTCGCCGTGCTGGACATCCTTGAGGCCCTGCTTGTTCATCTCAGCGAGGAACAGCTCGTAGGCATCCACAGCCAGCGGCGGTCTTGCCGCCTTGATGAAGCTGGGGCGGAAGCCCTTCTTCGTGTCGCCGTAGAGGGTGAACTGACTCACCACCAGTGCAGAGTACCCGAGGTCCTTTGCGCTGAGGTTCAGCTTGTCGTTTTCGTCCTTGAAAATGCGCAGGCCCGCGCATTTTTCAGCCAGTTTCGGCACGATGTCGAGAGTATCGGTGTCCTTGACGCCCAGCAGGATGACGAGGCCGGGACCGATGGGGCGCGGCTCGCCGCCGTTGACCCGGACGCTGGCCGAGGATACGGCCTGAATGACTGCCCGCATATTAGCTCCTTGTTACCTTGAGCACGTCCTTGACTTTGGACAGACGGGCCACGACCCGGTTGAGGTGCTCTGTATTGTTGATGCCGATGGTCAGACTGATGACGGCACAGTTGTTTTCCACCTGACGGGCGTTCATGGCGTAGATGGGGACGCGGATGTCAGCCAGTGCGGCCAGCACATCGGACAGCAGCTCGTTGCGGTTGAGGGCGATGATCTCCAGACCGGCCTTGTAGCTGTCCTTGACGCTGTCGGCCCAGTACGCCTTGACCCAGCGGGGGGCGTTGGAGGGGTCTTTCATGCTGGACACCGCGTTGGCGCAGCTCTGCTTGTGGATGGAGACGCCGAAGCCCCGGGTGATGAAGCCCACGATGGGGTCGCCGGGCAGGGGCGAGCAGCACTTTGCAAACTTGATGGGGGTGTTGTCGAAGCCCTCCACCACCACGCCGTCGGTGGCGTGGACGCGGCTCAGATCGACCTTCGGCAGGTCCTCCACCGACTTGTTCTCAGCAGCCTCGGCGGCCTTGAGCTTCTGCCACTCCTCTTTGAGCTTGGGCAGGCAGTTGGCGATGGTCATGCCGCCGTAGCCGATGGCGGCGTAAATTTCCTCCGCGTTGTTCTGGCGCAGACGGCGGCTGCAGCTGCCCACGAACTCATCCAGCTGGTCGTCGGGGATGAAGATCATCTCCCGGCGCAGCTCTTTGGCCAGCGCGTCGCGGCCCTGCTGGATGTTCTCTTCGCGGCGCATCTTCTTGAACCAGTTGCGTATCTTGCTCTTGGCCTCGCTGGTGCGCACGATCTTGAGCCAGTCGCGGCTGGGGCCTTTGTCCGCCGGGCCAAGGATGACTTCAATGATCTCGCCCGTCGCCACGACATGGTCGATGGGGACGATGCGATTGTTGACCTTACAGCCCACCATCCGGTTGCCGACGGCAGAGTGGATGGCGTAGGCAAAGTCGATGCAGTTTGCGCCCGCAGGCAGGTTGATGACGTCGCCCTTCGGGGTGAAGGCAAAGACCTCCTCCGGCAGCAGGTCGCTCTTCAAATCGTGGAGCAGGTTGCCGGAATCCTCGCTGACGCGCTGGTTTTCCAGCAGCTGGCTGACCCATGCCAGCCGCTCGTCCAGCTTATCGTGGCCCTCGAGGCCCTCCTTATACTTCCAGTGGGCGGCAACGCCGTACTCGGCCTGCTCGTCCATGGTGCGGGTGCGTATCTGCACCTCGAAGGGGATGCCCTCGTGGCCGATGACGGTGGTGTGGAGGCTCTGGTAGCCGTTGGGCTTGGGGGTGGAGATATAGTCCTTGAAGCGGTTGGGCAGCGGGTGGTACATATCGTGGATGAGGCCCAGGGTGCTGTAGCACTCAGCCAGAGTGTCCAGGATGATGCGCACCGCGTAGATGTCGTAAATTTCATCGAAGGACTTGTTCTGCATGATGGTCTTGCGGTAGATGCCGTAGATGCTCTTGACTCTCCGCTTGATGGTCGCGCCCTCGATGCCGCTCTCCTCGAGGCGGCTCTTGATGACGCCCGACACGCTGGCCAGAAACTCGTCGCCCGCGCGCTCGCTGAGCATCTTGTTGATCTCCTCGTAGCCCACGGGGTCGAGGTAGTGGAGGCTGCGGTCTTCCAGCTCCTCCTTGACGTTCAGGATGCCCAGACGGTTGGCGATGGGGGCGTAGACCTCCATGGTCTCCCGGGCTTTGTCGCGGCGCTTCTGCTCCGGCCATGCGTCGCCGGTGCGCATATTGTGCAGGCGGTCACAGAGCTTGATGATCATGACGCGGACGTCACGGCTCATGGCCAGCAGCATCTTGCGCAGGTTCTCGGCCTGCAGCTCTTCGATATTGGAAAATTGGATCTTGGTCAGCTTGGTGACGCCGTCCACCAGCGCAGCCACCTCTTCGCCGAAAGCGGCGGTCAGGTCGGCCAGTGTGGTGGGGGTGTCCTCCACCACATCGTGGAGCAGGGCGGCGGCGATGCTCTCGCTGTCCATGCCGAGGTCCAGCACGAGGCGGGCCACGGCCAGCGGGTGGCAGATATAGGGCTCACCGCTGCGGCGGCAGACCCCCTTGTGGGCGTCGTTGGCCATATTGTAGGCTTTTTCGATCATGGCCATGTTGTAGGCCTTGCCGCTGGCCTTGATGGCCTCCACCAGCTTCTCCCAGGTCACGATCTCGGGCCGCACCTCCGAGGGAAGGGTCCCCTCAGGGGCGTTGGCCGGCAGAGCCGTTGCGGCCACGGTAGCCATCTCCGTCACCGGCACGGGCTGATGGAGATGGGTCTTTGCAGAGTAGCTGTCCTCTTTCGCCGCAGCCGGTGCTGCGGGCGAGGGGGCGACAGGTTTCTTTCCCTCAGGCATCTTTATCGTTCCTCCAGACATTTCAGGATGGGCGCATCGGCAAGGTTCTTCTTTCCGGTGGCAGGCACGAGTTCCCAGAACTTTGCCCCGCCCCGGTCAGCCGCTGTGATGAGGCCGACCTGTTCCAGCGCGGAGATGGCCACCAGCGTCCGGCCGGTGTTCTCCTCGCCGAGTTTTGCAAACAGGGGCTGCAGGTCTTCGGCGTGCCAGCGCCGCGCCTGCAGCTCCCGATAAACGGTGATGATATGGCTGCGCTCCGGGGCGATGCTCTCCTTCTGCTCCGGCGTCAGGGGCGTACCCCGGCGCAGCGCCTGCACCAGCGCGGCCTGCTCTGCAGCTGTGTTGCCGAGGCCCGCCGGGTGCAGCTCGATGATGCGGCCCGACAGCTGTGCGCCCCGGGGCGAATCGTAGACCGAAAGGCTGATGGCTGCGTCCACGACGTCGCCCGTCGAGTAAGGCACCTGTTCCGGGTGCATCCCGAACCAGACGGCATAGATGCTGGAACTGCCCTGCCGCAGACGCAGGCGGCAGTGCTTGCCCTCCGAGACGGCGTAGACGCCCTCCACGACAGCCCTTTCCAGCACGAAGACCGGGCTGGGGTTGTCGGCACCGTAGGGTGCCAGCTGGTCGAGGCGGCGGACGCTCTCCACCGTCAGACGGTCGAGGTGGACGGACAGATCGCATTCCAGCGGCGGGGTGCGCAGCACGGGACACTCCCGGGCCGCCCAGTCGTTGAGCCGCTGGCGGAGCGTCTGCAGATCCTCTTCCCGCACCGAGAGGCCCGCTGCCATGGCGTGGCCGCCGAAGCGGAGCAGGATGTCGGCGCAGGAGGCGATGCACTCGTGCAGGTTGAAGCCCTGCACGCTGCGGCCGCTGCCCTTGCCCTCGCCGTGCTCATCTACCGACACCACGATGACCGGGCGTCCGGTCTTTTCCACAAGGCGGGAGGCCACGATGCCGATGACGCCGGGGTGCCAGTCTCTGCCCCAGAGCAGGATGACCCGGTCTTCGAGGCGTTCCGGCTCAGCGTCCAGCAGCTCCTGCGCGGCTTTGACGATCTCCATCTCCGTCTCCTGCCGCTGGATGTTGATGTCGCTCAGCTTATGCGCCAGTTCGACCGCCCGGTCTTCGTCCTCACAGAGCACCAGCTGCAAAGCGGTGACAGCGCTGTCCATCCGGCCCGCCGCATTGATGCGGGGTGCGATGGCGTAGCTGATGTTCTCTGCCGTCACCGGCTTGCCTGCAAGGCCCACTTCTTCCAAAGGGGCGCAGAAGCCGGGTACGTCCGTATTTTGCAACTGGCGCAGACCTGCTTTGACGATGGTGCGGTTCTCCCCTGTCAGGGGCATGACGTCGGCCACGGTGCCAACAGCGGCGAGGTCGCCGCAGTATTCCAGCATCTCTTCCGGCGGGCAGCCATCCAGCGCGGCGCAGAGCTTGAAGGCCACGCCCGCGCCGCACAGGCCCTTGAAGGGGCTGTGGTCGTCGGCACGGCGGGGGTCCACGATGGCCACTGCCTGGGGCAGGGTGTCGTGGGGCAGATGGTGGTCTGTGATGATGAGGTCGATGCCGAGGCTGGCCGCGAATGCGGCTTCCTCTACGGCAGAGATGCCGTTGTCCACCGTGACGATGAGGCGGCAGCCCTTATCGTAGATCGACTGGATGGCGTTCTTCGAGAGGCCGTAGCCGTCGCCCTCCCGGCTGGGCAGCATACACTTGACGGCGGCGCCCATCCCTTTCAGGTGCTGATAGAGCAGGGCCGTGGCGGTCACACCGTCCACGTCGTAGTCGCCGAAGACGACGATGGTCTCCCCTTCGTCGATGGCCCGCAGGATGCGCTCACAGGCTTTATCCATGTCGGTCAGGAGCATGGGGTCGCTCAGCTCTTCTTCGCCCGCCAGAAGGGTCAGCGCCTCGGCGGGGTCGGTGATGCCCCGGGCAGCGAGGATGCCGGCCAGCAGGCCGGCTTCTTTCTGCTGGGCCGCGAGGACAGAGCGGTACTTTTCCTCGCTCCACTCTTCGTCCATGTTCTGGTATTCCAGCTCTTCGGTGTTCTGCTGGGCGATGGCCGCTGTCAGCTCTTTCAGGGCGGCGCGGTCAACGGTCTTGGTGTTCCAGGCCCGGTAGGTCATCGCAATCCCTCCCCGGCCAGACCATCGTTCGCCAGCATCCCCTGCAGCGCAGCGATCTCGCTGGAAACGTCCAGCGCCACGTCCGACAAAAGCTTATCGTAGAGGTTATCATACGCCTGATTCAGGGTGTGCAGGATGCCCGCAATATCCCGGCGGATGGCCTCCGCATTCTCGCCCTGCTGGCTCTGCACGTCGTTGTAGGTGTGCAGGAGCTTGAGGGTGGTGGGGATATAGTATTCCGCAAAGCGGCGGGCCTTGGGCAGGCTCTCGGGGTGGGCTTCCAGCCAGGCACAGATGGACTCGGTGGTCTTCTGCATATGCTGCAGCTCCTCCACAGCCCGCTCATCCTCCATGAGCTCCTGCTCCTTCTCGAGCACCTGCGCAAAGCGGCGGGTCGTCTCGAGGTTCAGGGGGACTTCTCCGGCCTGTTCCGGCGCTTTTTCCGGTTCGGGCTGGGGCTGATCTTCCTGTGCGGCGCGGTAGTCCTCCGCCGTCAGGTAGAGCTTGTCGTTTTTCTCGTCCAGCCAGGCACTGAGCCAGCCCTTGTGGATGAATTTCCTCAGTATCCTTAGGGTTTTCAGCCTCTTTTTATGCGTCAGGTCGGCCAGCATGGAGAGGGACAGGCCCTTGTGCCAGTCGAAGCCCTCGGCGGTATCGGCGTAGAGCTCCAGGGTCTTGGCGGCCTTCATACGGGACGCGCCCGCCGCGGTCAGCCAGCCGAACACAGCGGTCACAGCGGCAGAGCACCACCCCGTCACCGCGATCGCACCCA
>OGHZ01000647.1_pt1 | contig 21993 bp, 16 predicted proteins | sample 1571661 | NCBI WGS metagenome assembly OGHZ01 (sample SAMEA2582040, study PRJEB24529) | metagenome | biome: Human gut stool | place: China | collected 2011 | reverse complement strand
CGGTGATATTTATCCGGAATAAGTGTCAATAGCCGTTCCGAATACATAGCCGGAGTTTCCGGCTTCCTAAGATGTAGGACATCCAGCCCCTCTTCGAAAAGAGCGGTAATAATCTTATCTTCTTCGACGAAGAAAGTAGGGGTGGTAACTACAATTAGTTTCATTTCTTTTGTTAAAATTGGATTGTTTAGCAAAGTTACTAATTATCTCTGGAAAAATCTAACGAATGAGGGGAAATAATGATGGTGGCACTGGTGTTCAATGACTTATGAGGACTTATGATGAAAGCCTCGCAGATGCAAAAGTGCAATGAAATGAAAGGTAATGAGGGTGAACGGTTTCTTATCCATTACCCACTAACGAGGAAAGTTTATAGGTTGTTGGAGTTCATTTCTACTCTCTGCCATATTCTGCATAACAATGTACAACTCGCTGATAACTAATTTTGTAACCAAAAAAGAATTGGATTATGCGAAGTACATTTAAGGTGCTGTTCTACGTGAACGGAAGCAAGGAGAAAAACGGTATTGTCCCCATTATGGGGCGAGTTACAATCAATGGCTCGGTGGCACAATTCAGCTGCAAACTGATCATTGCAAAAACAATGTGGGATGCCAAAGGCAATCGAGCCAAAGGTAAGAGCAAAGAGGCACGAGACATCAATTTGGCTTTGGATAACATCAAGGCTCAAATCATCAAGCATTATCAACGCATTTCGGATAGAGAAGCCTATGTAACTGCCGAAATGGTACGCAATGCCTATCAAGGTATCGGAACGGAGTATGAAACATTGCTTGGCGCATTTGATAAAGACAACGAGAGTTTCAAGAAGCGAATCGGCATAGACCGTGCAGCAAGTTCCTACAAGGTGCGTGTAAGGTCTCGAAATCATTTGGCAGCATTCATTAAGAAATGCTACAAGCGTAGTGATATTTCTATGCTTGAACTTACTCCCGATTTTATCAAGGAGTATGAAATCTATCTCTCTACTGATGCAGGACTACATAATGGCAGTGTATGGTCGCATTGTATGTGGCTGAAAACAATCGTGTCAAAGGCTCATTACAACGGACTGACACCGAGAAATCCATTCGCCCAGTATCGGGTAAATCAGAACATCAAGGAGCGACAATATCTTACAGAAGATGAAATCAAAGCTGTAATGACTCACGAATTTGCAGATAAGAAGTTGGCTTATATCCGAGACCTATTCGTGTTTGCAAGTTTCACTGCTTTGTCATTCGTGGATATAAAGGAACTGACCACTGATGATATAGTAGAGATTAACGGAGAGAAGTGGATATTGTCCAAGCGACACAAGACAAAGGTAAATTTCCAAGTGAAGCTATTGGATATTCCATTACAGATAATCAAGCGATATGAGAGATTCCAAGAGGACAAACTTGTGTTCCCCAATCTGAACTATTGGAACTTCTGTAAACCATTGAAAAAGATGATAAAAGAGTGCGGAATAACGAAGGATATTTCCTTCCATTGCACACGCCATGGATTCGCTACGCTTGCTCTCAGCAAGGGTGTTCCCATTGAGAGTGTCAGCCGAGTATTGGGGCATACGAACATTACTACGACACAGAAATATGCCAAGATTACCACAGAGAAAATAGACAAGGATTTGACGATGTTCGGCAACAGACTTAATCAATCGTTTAGTGAAATCTCAATAGCAATGTAACTATGGAACGAGCAATTATAACAATCAGTGAAAGTGGCAGAGTAAATATCCCAAGCGACGATGTTTGGATGTCTGAGATGGAATTGGTGGAGTTGTTCGGGGTGATAGCCCCGACACTCCGAGTCGCTATAAAAGCGATATACAAGAGTGGAACGCTTTGCCCCGTAAGCACCCAACGATGCGATTTGGCTACGCCTAAAAGTTGGGCAACATTCTATAATCTTGAAGTGGTCATTGCTCTAGCATTCAGGTTGAAGACCTATGAGGCAAGCAGGATAAGACAAAAGGTATTGGAGAGTTTTAGCCAGCGGAAAGAGAACGGGAGTAATCAACGTCTATATCATGTAATCTGGTGTAGTACTTCTTTATTTCCATCATAATTAAGCATCCAAATCATTAATTATTTCATAAAACTTTCACTAAAAGAGCTTTTAAAACAAAGAATAAGTTCGCTCAAATTGCATATCACACAAAATATTTGTATTTTTGCGGTTAATTAGGAGAATTGTGCAATAAAGACAATTCTCCGCAAGTAATAAAGACGTTTGTTTCAATGAGAACAGATATTAATCATAGTAAGCAGCAGTTGGCTGATGCTTTTTTTCAGCGTTTGGTAGATTCTTATGGATATTTACCAGAGCAAATGGAATTTAATGTAGCGGTATCTCCAACATCGGTTGCAGATATAGCGATATGGCGTAGCCCAGATGATAAAAAATCTGGACTAACCCCTGATATTTATGTTCTTGTTGCATGTAAGACCGAGCATATAAAAATTAAGGCAGAAGATTATTTTGAGCAATATAAGCAAGCTGTTCTTAATGATATGGCATTTTATGTAGCTCATAATCTTAAGGAAACAAAAGTCTTTTATATTGACAGAAATGCTAGACCTCTAAAAATAGAGCGTATTAGCGACTTTCCTACAGCCTCAGATATTGTTTCTGACCAGAATCTCACCTCATTCGTTAATAAGGTGCGAGGGTATTCCAAAGACAAATTTCTGAAAACCCTAACTCGCTGTCATAACATCATACGTAATGTTGATAAACTTTCTCCAGAAGCTGCATTTGATGAGATAAGTAAAATCTTATTCATAAAAATGCTATATGAACGTGACGCAAAGGAGGAACTTGTTTATAGTAAAGATAAATTCATAAAAGATGAGTTATCTTACAATGGTGAAATTGATTACATCCAACATTTGTTTAATGAAGTTAAGGAAACATATTCGACAGACGGCCTTTTTGATTCAGAAGATAAAATAAGAATTCGTAGAGAAAGTTTCTTGCTTATTTTAGAGGAGTTAAGTAGTGTTGAACTATATGACACCTCTGACGACATCAAGGGTATTGCATTCGAACTATTCTTAGGTAAAACATTCAGAGGAGAGTTAGGACAGTTTTTCACTCCTAGGACCATAGTAAATTATATGGTCGAAGTACTAAATGTAAAGGAAGGTGATAAAGTATGTGACCCATGCTGTGGAAGTGGTGGATTTCTCATAAAAGCATTTGAGCATGTACAGAATCAGATAGATCAAGACATCCATAAACAGATTACTATTTTGATGGATAATCAGAGTCTTTCCGATTCTGAAAAACAATATAAAATTAATACTTTGTTAAGTGAGTGTGATAAGACAAAAGAAGGTAGTCGTTATCACAAACTTTGTCATGATTATTTCTTTGGAGTTGATGCCAATGCTCGTATGGCTCGTACTTCAAAAATGAATATGATCATGCATGGTGATGGACATGTTGGAGTCTATTTACACGATGGTCTCATTAATATTGGAGGAGTTTATGACAATAACTTTGACGTGATTCTTATAAACCCACCTTTCGGGGCTCATGTAGAAAAAGACATGCGTATTACCAGTTCTGACATCCCTACTGATAGGGAAAAAGCTTTATATGAGGAGTTGTTTGGTAGTGAATACATTAGTAAAGTATACACTCCTATTAAGGAGTATGCACAAGAAATAGGAAAAGACAAGAAAATCGGAAAGCGTATATTAGAACTATATCAAATAAACAACAATAGCACAGAAATCTTATTCATTGAACGTTGTATAAATTTGCTAAAGCCGGGGAAACGCGCAGGTATTGTGTTGCCTGAAGGAGTGTTGGATAATCCTGCATTGGACCGTGTTCGTAGGTTTGTAGAGTCACGTGCTAAAATACTCAACATTACATCAATACCAGCCGATGTATTCTTGTCATCTGGTGCAAACATAAAACCAAGTCTTGTCTTTATCGAGAAGTTCAAGGATGGCGAGATACCTGAAAAAGACTATTTGTTATCTGTTACAAAAGTAAATGATGCAGGGATTTCTTCTACAGGATTACCTTCAAACAATGAAGAATTGCCGATTGCGGCTAAAGAAGTTGTTTCATGGCTAAGTGGAGAAGTTCTGTCAAATATGATATATACAAAAATAGTAAATCGTTCAGATTTATCTAGCTGGAGTGTTAAGCCTATTTTTGACACGACTAGCATTAACTATAATCCTTTATATAAGAGAGTTAGGATTGGAAATGTCGTATCATTGAATAAAGATATTATTTGCGTTGAACCTAATATTGAATACACCCGATTAACAGTAAAACTATTCAATAAAGGTATTCAGGAACGAGACACTGTTATAGGTGCTCTGATTGGTACTAAACGTCAAACTAGAGTAAAAGGAGGTCAATTCATTATTTCAAAAATAGATGGCAAAAGTGCTGCTTTTGGTATTGTGGACTCATCTCTCGAAGGGGCTATTGTTACTCCAGATTTTTTGGTTTATGATATTGATAAGACACAAATACTTCCTGAATATTTAGAGTTAGTATTAACCAATGATGCCATTTTGAATCAGTTCTCTAATTCGAGTAGTGGAACTACAGGAAGAAGAAGATTGTCTCAGAAGGTATTTGAAAATACGTTAATAGCTTTACCGTCAATTGATGAGCAACGTAACCTCTTAGCAGAGATTTTAGAGATTAGAAAAACTCAAAAATCCTTAGACGAACAGATGCAAAAAAATATAGAATACTTCAACAACAAGATTTTCTATTAATATGAAGCTACTAACTCTGAAAATCACCTCTGAATTTAGGAACCTTAATGGTCTAAATTTAAGTTTTGATTCGGCCAATGATACATATGTAATTATTGGCAATAATGGTACAGGTAAGACGAATATATTAGAAGCATTAAGTAGTGTCTTCTCAACATTATTAAGCCATTCAACTGATTTTTTGTTTAGCTTTGTGTTGCGTTATGAAATCAACGATATTACATATCGGGTAAAGCATGATAAAATTACTGCTACGACCGAATATCAAAAAGATAATGTTGCTGTAACTGACGCAGATATGATTTATCCAAATCGACTTGTATGTAACTACAGCGGTGAAGACACGCGAATGTGGGATAACTACTACAAGAAAGCGAATGAAGAGTATTTAGAAAGTGTGCGTACAGCTGAAGCTCCTAATGTTTTATCTATGATATACATTGATAGAACTATGTGGAAATACATATTATTATGTATGCTTGCAACACGAGATGTTAATATTGCATTTAATAGGTTCCTTCAAGAAAAATTGGGTATAGCTTCAGGTAATTTGGATTCCATTGATTTGAAATTCAATACAGCAAAGCTAAGTAAATGGCGAAGGGAGAATCAAATAACATTATTCATTCGTCAACTTCGTGCTTTATTTGGAGATAGCCCAAGCATATCATCAAATGATATTTCCAAGTTCAATCCTAATGATGATGACGCTCGCCTGCTATTCAATAAGTATATGGGCGCTAGCCAAGTTATAGATACCTTAAATATCTCATTTAACGGCGGAATCGAGTCTGCGTTTTTAAGTGAGGGCGAAAAGAAGATGATGGTTATATTATTCATATTAGAGGCCATATCAGATGAACAAACATTGGTATTAATGGATGAACCTGATAGTCATATACATATATCAAGGAAGAGTGAACTGAGAGAAATGTTTGATCATATGAGTCATCGTAGCAATATAATAACATCACACTCGCCAACCTTGACTGCTTCTTTTGAAGAGAAAACTAAAGGCGCAATCGTTATGTTAGATAAGGATGAAAATGGCAAGGCAAAAGTTATTGATAAAGATATTGTCAACCTAGTAGAAAGATTAACTAGTGGTATTTGGACATCTCAAAAGCAGAATCTTTTCTTAGCTTCTCATGATGATATATTAATCGTAGAAGGGCCAACTGATGAGACATTTATATCTGCTGCACTTAAGTATTTCAAAAATAATGGTAGATATACCGACTTGTCCTTTGAGTTTATTCCTTGTGGAGGAGCATCTAATGTAAAAGCTTTCGCACAAAAATTTACGCCCAAAGATGGCCAAACCGTTATTGCTTTATTTGATGGAGATAATGCTGGAGTTACAAGTATGAATCAAGTTGTTCCGTGTACATTAGGCAAGAAAATAAAATGGGATATTAAGAATTTTGGCAAGGCTCGTAAGAATCAGCACACATGGTTCTCATTTTATCCGCCATACGCTCGTAGAAAAAATATCGACAACTTTAATGTTGAGGACTATTTTACATGTCAATTATTCCGCAAATATATTTTGTCATTCACGTCTCTTGACACAATAAAGAGTAAAGATGGTCTCAAAAGTAAATTGGAAGAAGATTGTAAAAAAGGGAATATAGATGAAAGATTTTATGAAAAATTCAGTACCTTATTTGACCATATTGTAGCAATAAAAGAAGCTGAAAAACAAGGTAAAACTGTAATGTAAACAAAAAATCGCTGTGGATGAGACATTTCCATAGCGATTTTTTGTTATCATATCATCCTATCGCATTCATCCCATCTATCAAGTCTTGATAGGTAGCCACTTTGTGGTACTTCACATTAGCAGTGGAAATGGAGTTGAAGAGTTTCTCTGCACAGTCAATTTTGGTTCGCTCGATAGCGGATAAGTCCATTGACGACATTGAACCTTTCGTTTCGGCTACGAAAAAGATATGCTTTACATCATTTTTCTTCATAGCGATTGCCCAGTCGGGTGCATAATTGCCTACGGGTGTCGGGATTTGAAACGTGCGTGGTAGTTTGGCATATACCACTACTTCGCTTGCTTCGTCAAGGTCGTGTGCAAATTGGCGTTCGCCCTTGCTGTCGCTGAATACATAATCGGTTATATGTTTCTTCGCTTCGTATGCTCGGTCAAAATCCATTTTACTTTTGACTGTGAAGATGTCGCTATCGTATTTGCCCTCAGTTATATTGTAGTGGATAGCCTCTACAATCATCGTTGATTTTTGCTCCTTAATGATGCTTATGACCTTACGGATAAACTCTTCGGGATTGTTCTTGAACAAGTAGAGCTTACTTTGCTTTATGCCTTGTAGTATCTTCACAACGGTTCTTCGGGTAAGATTTGCACCTTTGGCAATATCACCAACAAGGTCGTACTTGACGGTTGAAGTACATACATCGGTCAGCTCACGGGATTGTGAACGGGTATTTCCAAATTCTGTTACTTGGCTTTCATCTTGCGTTCCCTCTACCATCACATAACGCAGCTGCTTAACCTCCAAGTCCTTATTGATGTATAGAATTGCCTTGTCAATAAGTTCATTGCTGTCGTAACTTACCTGATAGACATACTGATGATTGATTTCATTCCACAAAGCTTGAAACTCGGCTTTGTTGAAGTTCTCATTCAGCTTATTATCGGGTGTAGTGGTCTTTTCCTCAACCACCATATCGTCCAATGCCTTCGGGTCGAATATAGAGTTGATAAGTCGGGTAACACCCTCTGCTATCGGCTGTAGTTTTTGTGGTAATGGAGCAACTGTACCATTGGCCACCGCTTCACGATATTCGGGAGAGATATTCTTTTGGGCATCAATATAGCCGTTGTCCTCCAAGTAGATGATGATACGGCTTGCTTCGGTTTCGCTGATGGTGTGTACCTCTTCTCCAATCTTGATTTGTTTGCCTGTGAAATAGGTAACGGTTGCTTTGGCGGCACGTTCACGAAGTACATCGCGAGTTTCACGCTGCAAGGCAGTGGTAAAGTCTGCATAGCTTTCGTTGGCTATCACCGTCAGTTTGTTTACTTCGTGTACATCTTCACCCAATAGCTCGGTATCCATTCGGGTACCGTGCTTATCCAAACAGATTCGCAAACCACGACCTACTTCTTGGCGTTTGGCTGTAGTCGAGTTGCTATGGCGAAGAGTACAAATTTGAAATACATTCGGATTGTCCCATCCCTCACGCAAAGCAGAGTGCGAGAAGATAAAGCGTGTAGGCTCCTCAAAACTCAGCAAGCGTTCCTTATTCTTCAAGATAAGTTCGTAAGCCGATATATCATCGGATAGTCCCGTTTTCTTCTCGACTTTACCATCAATGATTCGGTTTGTTTTCTTGTCTATGGAGAAGTAACCACGATGTACATCTTGTGGATAGAATCGGCGAAGATACTCATTGTAATCCTCATCCCAAATATGGAACTCGTTGCTTACTAAACGAGAGTATTCCTCCTCAAACATCTTTTGGAACACTCCTTTTACCTCGTTGCCCTCTTCATCGTAGCTCTTGTATTTAGCAACCTCATCAATAAAAAATAACGATAGACACTTGATACCACGCTTGAACAATTGGCGCTCCTTTTCAAAGTGCGACATAATGGTTTCGCGGATTTGCACACGCTGCATATTCAGCTTGTTGGAGTCGCCAATTACTTCGCCTCTGCGTATGGTGGTACCATTTAAGAAAGTTACATAACCGTTCACGTTGATTTCCGAAACAGTAAAGCCGTCGTATTGTGCCAATCCCGATTCCTCACGCAAACTATCACCTACACCAAAAGTCTTTATCTTACGGACGATAGTGCCCGATGCTGTTTTGGTCTCTATCTCTATGCGTGCCATCGGTGGTTGCTTGGGCGAGAGAACTATGTTATCCAAATAGAGATAACTACTTGTTCCTCGCAAGTTTTTCACCTCAAAGCCCTTTACATGGATACGCTTCACCAACTTCTGACGATAGGCATCAAGTGCATCCAACGCATAGATAGTATCGTGCTTGGTCTTATGAGTAGCCGAATAGTTAAGGACAAACAACGGATTGAATCGCTTAATACCCGCTTGTGTGGCATCACCCTCCATCTTCTGTGGCTCGTCCATAATGATAATAGGATGATTGGCAGCAATTACATCAATCGGTCGGCGACTGCCAAACTCATCACGCTTGGAATAAATGATACGGCTCTCCTTGCTCTTGCCACCCTCTTTCATTGAGGCAGCAAAGGCTTGAGTATTGATAATCATTACGCTCAATCCCGAATCGGATGAGAAACTATCGAGTTGTTGCAGATTACTGCTATTATAGATAAACCAACGAGCCTTCTTTCCGTAGTATTCCATAAAGTGCTCTTCCAACATCTTGAAACTCTTGGCTACGCCCTCACGAATGGCAATACTTGGCACTACGATGATAAACTTACTCCAACCATACTGCTTATTCAGTTCAAACATTGTCTTGATATAGACATACGTCTTACCTGTACCCGTCTCCATTTCAATGTCAAGGTTTACTGCACCTACACCTTTGGAAAGTGTAGCAGACGGAGTTATATCATACAAATTCTGTATAGCATTGATATTCTTGAGCAATGCACGCCCGTCTAATTCTATACGATGGTTGCGGAAGCCTGTTTCACCCTCAAAGTCTATTTGCTGTTGAGAACGTTTGCCTAAATCACGGCGATACTCTGCCACTCTGTGCGATGGCTGTCCTGTAAAGACTGATACCGTATTTTCTACTGCATCGGTCTGGTATTGCTGAATCTTAAACTTGAACTTCATAAAACCTTTGTTTAGATAATCCTGCAATTAGTATCGGGAGAATAGTGCTTGAAAATCTGCTCGAAGTTGTCTATCACATTGTCGTTAGCTGCAGAGGCATCACGCATAACGAAGTATATAGGTCGTAACTTGGCAATTTCAGTAATGGTCGATTCGTTCACATCACGGTCGAAGCAAGCCACAAGGTAGTTGTCATCTACAAAATGAACATTCTTCCCTGCAATTTGCTTGCTATCAATCTTAGCTGACAATTCTATGCCGAGGTCAAGCATTACTTGGAAAAGTAAATCCTCGTTGGTGCGGTCTGCCTTTACATTCTCATTAAAGAGTGATTGCAACTCAAATTCCTGTGGAGTGTAATAGACATCTTCCATATTTGAGGAGTCGAGTTTCAATACTCGGAAACCTATATCGAGGTTTTGAGCAGATAATCCTGCCTCCTCCTTAATTTTCTTTCCTGCTCGGCGGATGCGTTCTTTTCCTATCTCGCAGATATTCTTGTAACCGGCTTTGTATGCTTCACTTTTCTCATCTGTTTTCTCAGGTAGCTGCACCATAATGAATTTACGATTACCGCCATCTTCAGCATTTAGTTTCATTACGGCGTGAGCAGTGGTAGCTGAGCCTGAGAAGAAATCCAAAATCGTACTTTCGTCATTAGATGTTATCATATTTACAAAGGACTCGATAACATTCTCGTCTTTGGGAAAATCAAATAATTTCCCTTCAAGCAATGATTCAAGTCTTTTTGAGGCACCGCGACCATCTTTGTAGAAAACAGTAGATGGCAATTCATATTCCATTTCTTTAAGATACTTCTTGACCTTTGGAACTGATGTCTCATCTGAGCCAAAATATATTCGACCTTCTTCAACCAATTTATCTAAAGTTTCTTCTTTCCATCTCCAACCTAATGACGGTACAGCTGTTTCTTTTTTTGTTATAGGATGAATTAATGGCTTATGACATCTTGATTCTGGCCTATCTGGAGCACATGAGTTGTCTGCAAAGAAAAGTCCTTTTTCATCAACATAGTTATAATGTTTAGAATTATATGCAGGGTCATTCTCCTGAAGAGAAGCAAAGAATTTTCTTATTTCCACCTGTATTTTAGAATGGTCATTCCCGTATATACGCTTTAATGCTTCATATTGATTATAAATCTTGTCAAGTCCTTCTTTACGTTGTTTCCAACTATTTTCATTCGTATCAGAAATAGTATGGTTTTTTACATACACAATGACATATTCATGATTAACAACCATTAAATTACCTGAGCTTTTTTTACCTTGCTGCCAGATCATTTGTGCAACAAAATTTTGGGTTCCAAATATTTCATCGCATACCTTACGCAAGTTTTCAACTTCATTGTCGTCTATGGATATTAGTATAGCTCCGTCTTCTGTTAATAGGTCTTTGGCTATTTTAAGACGAGGATATATCATGTTTAGCCAATCAGTATGGAAACGACCGTTAGATTCTCCATTTGCTTTCGGATCAAATTGTAGATTTCCATCTTCATCATAAACTTTACATGATTCAGCAAAATCAGAATAACTTTCAGCAAAATCATCATTGTATACAAAGTCTTTTCCCGTATTGTAAGGTGGGTCAATATAAATCATCTTAACCTTGCCGAGATAGGTCTCACGTAACACCTTTAAAACATCGAGGTTGTCGCCCTCAATGTAAAGATTCTGTGTATTCTCAAAATCCACACTCTCCTCACGACAAGGACGAAGTGTCATTGTTGTAGGCGTATTTGCCAAGCGGACAGCAGCACGCTTGTCTGGCCAGGTGAACTGATAGCGTTCCTCTCCTTCAGTAATGATTTCGTTGGATAATTCTGCTTGCAACTTCTCAAAGTCAATAGCCAATTCAGGCTTACCATCTTTACCCAAGCGTTCAGTTACGCAGTTCGGAAACAGTTGGGCAATATTCTGTGTATTTGAGCCGATCACATCGTGGCTCTGCATTTTCAGTTTCTCCATTATATCTGACTTTTTAATTTCTTAATCTGTTCAAAGTATTCTCGCTTACGGCGCGGTTGCTTTTCGTTTGCCATCTTTCGTTCAAGCGTGGATATTTGAGCAAGCAACTTCGCCCGTTGGTCATTGTTGGCTATCTGCTCGGCAAGTGTATTGCCTTCCTCTACATCAATCTGCCCGATACTTTTTACAATGTTTTCCCAAATATTATCAAGATTCAATCCCGATAATGGGAGTGTTGCATCATCCGTAGGTTGCCAAGCCGATGAAATGAGTCTTGTATGGTATATGGCAAATTGTGTCTGCTCATCATATTGCAGAGCCAACACTATCTTTTGCGGAATGAGTTTCGTTAGCAAAGCGATATTCTTCGTGTCATACTCCTTGTGTTTCATCTGTACGGCAAGTAGATAAAACTCTTTTATCTCTGCTCCTACGCTCAGGGCTGGAACCGTAGCCGATGAAACTACCGCCATAATATCTATGCGTGCTATATCGGCATCGAAACTCTCACGCTGTGAGGGTTTCAAGTCGAACTTCGCATAGATTGCTTTCTTTGGAAGCTGCTTTTTTCGCTCTGTAGATATGGGGAGACCGTACATAGTTATTTGATTACCAAAAAGCAGATTAACTCAAAGTCGTCCAATCCCCGTATCTCCTCGGTAAAGAGTGAGCCTTGTACTCCACTGAGGAATGAATCAATATCGCTCTCCTCCTTTACATTGATAATTGAGGCTATAGCATCACCCAACAGGTCGGAATAGTGCTGCATATTCTTACCATCACGAGTGATACGGTTGAACTCTCGGCAAATATCCATATCGGGTGTATCCTTGCCCTTACACAAGAAACGCAAGCGGTCAAGCAACTCTTTAGGCGACAGATGATTGACAATGACCTCTTTGTCGTCTGAGATATAAACCATGTAGAACGGATGCAGACGGTTCTTGTGGTCTATATTCACTCCATTGTTGCGGTTCTTCAAGACATAGACTACGCCCGAAGGACTATCTTCGCGGGCTGGAACAACAGCGTGCAATCCGAATGGTGTATGTTCGATGTTCGGGTGTTCTTTGAGGTATGCCAACAAGTCCATTCGGAACTCATTCAACCCCAAATCCATAATGGAGACACCCGTATTCATCTCCTCAATATCTACTACCTCGCTTTGTAGCCGTTTCAACTGTTCACGACGATACTCAAGGTCGCCTTTTTCTTCGGGAGATATAGGATTATCATCGCCTGTACTTGTAAGTACTGAAACTTTCATTCTCGCCTCTACACGCCCTTTGAGGTCGATATATTCATCAAGCGTTACATTAGGCCAATAGTTTACTAACTGAATGAGCTTGTTTCGGCTGCCGATACGGTCGATACGTCCGAAGCGTTGAATGATGCGGACAGGATTCCAATGTATATCGTAGTTGATGAGGTAGTCGCAATCCTGCAAGTTCTGACCTTCCGAAATACAATCGGTGGCAATAAGCACATCTATCTCATCTTGTATATGCGGATAGATGGTTGCTTTCTCCTTGGATATTGGAGAAAACAATGTCAGCACCTTATTGAAATCCAGCTTCTCACGCTGAGGCAGTCGCAATGTACTGCGTGCCTCTACATCACCCGAAACAAGGGCTGTATGCAATCCGTGTTTTACCTTGATAGGTTCAGCCAAGCAATCATAAAGGTATTCGGCTGTATCACTAAACGCAGTGAAGATAATCACCTTCTTGTTGCCCTCGTTGATTGGATTGGCAAACTTATAGCGAAGGTCGGCAACAAGCTGTTGCAACTTGCTATCGTGTTCAGGAGTAATATCCGCCAACATCAGCAACAACAGATTAAGGTTCTCCATATCCTCCTCCAAATATCTACGCCAAGCGATATGGTCAAGGTCTTGCAGAGCAATTCTTGTCTTCTTGCCCCCGATGAACATATCTGCTTCACGATCATCGTAGTCAAGATTCTGCGATATGTCCTCCAACTCCAATTCAAAGTCCTCGCTCTGCTCAATGGTGGTTAACTTATCAATAGTTGATGCGATAAGGCTCTTGATGCGCTCAAGAGTCAAACGGAAAGAGTTTACCGAACTCTCCAGACGCTTCAACAGGTTAATGCTCATCAATCGGCGAATGCCTTTTTCACGTCCTGCCATACCACGACCGGCAAAGTAACCGCCGTCACTATCGGTGTCTATGTACTTTTCTACTCGGCTTGCCAAAATAAAGTCCGAGGGCGTATAAATTGCCAAATTCAATCGACTGACAATCTCATAAATCTCATTATAGTTGATAGCCGAATCAAGGTTGGTCAAGTCCGGACGGCGAGGAATAGGTGTTAGTCGTGTAGGGAACTTGCCTATGTCGGCAGTATCGTAGTACTGTTCAATATGTTTACGGCTTCGGGCAATGGTTACACTATCCAATACCTCAAAGAAATCGAAACTCAAACGGTTCAACAGCTCTTTGGTAGTGCGTTCCTCTGCCGGAAGTTTAGCCCAGATGTTATACTCTTTCTGTGCCTGGCGGAAAATGTCGTCAATGCTCGATGAGGTATTGAGCAGTTCATCTATTTTTTCGCTCTCTCCCTCGTATGCCAATTGGATTTGATTCTTTAGGTCATTGAAGCGGTTATTGACGGGAGTAGCCGAAAGCATCAGCACTTTGGTCTTTACTCCTGAACGGATAACCCGATTCATCAATTGCAGATAACGATTCTCACGAGGGTTATCATCGTTTTCATCCGTTGTCACTTTGCCACCATTACGGAAGTTGTGGCTCTCATCAATAACTACAAGGTCGTAGTTGCCCCAATTGATGTATGATAGGTCTTGCCCGTTTGTTTTACCACCTTTGCGAGAAAGGTCGCTATGGAAGAATACATCGTAACGTAAGCGGTCTTTGGCAATAGGATTATTAAGGTAGTTGCTCTTATAGGTAATCCAGTTGTCATTGAGCTTCTTGGGGCAGAGCACCAACACAGACTTGTTGCGGTTCTCGTAATACTTGATAACCGAAAGAGCTGTAAAGGTCTTACCCAATCCTACGCTATCTGCAAGGATACAGCCGTTGTATTTTTCCAACTTGTTAATGATGGCAAGGCAAGCATCCTTTTGGAAGTTGTAGAGTTTGTTCCATATCTGACTCTCCTTGAATCCTGTTGCCTCATTGGGCAGGTCATCTTCGGAGAGGTCGTCCAAGAACTCGCGGAAGATATTGTAGAGCGTAACGAAATAGAGAAAATCGGGAGCGTTCTCTTTATAGGCATTTGTAATGTTATCTAGCACCTTGTCCGTTACTACTTGCATCTTTGCATTGTCGTTCCAAACTTGGTCGAACAATGATAGATACTGTTGAGAGAACGGAGCCGAGAACTTGTTTATCATCGTATAAGCATTGTCGCCACGTTCACAACCCAACTCTACGGTTGTAAACCCTGTAATGGGCATATAGGCTTTATCGTCAATGGTAGCAAAGCCCATCATATTCTCACCCGTGCGATTACTCTTGAAGCAAGCCTTTTGGCGTATCCAATCGGCGCACTCTTTGGCAATAGCCTTTTGAGAAAGTTCATTGCGGAGCTTGATTTCAAACTCAGAACCATACAAATTGCGTTCACGATTCAGACGAGGAATGTAAAATTCTCGCTTCTGTTTGTTGGCTTTTTCGGTAACGAATGTGGGAGAAGTGAAGATGAAACGTAACTCATCAATATCCTTGAGTTGTGCTTTCAGCTCTTCAAAAGCGTAGATTGAAAAACACGAAGCCGCAATAGCCACTTTACTGCCACTGCGTAACTCCGTAACAAAATCACCTTTTAAGGTCTTGTTAATATTATCTATCAGCTCCATACCGTTCCCTTTCTTCTCTATGTAAGAGATACTACGTCAGACGGAATTTGCTGATTATTAGGCGATATTTTGTTTTGCTTATCTACTTTTGCTAAACAATCATACACAATTATATGGCTGTCTGCCTTTTTATTGGCTCTAAAATGGTGTTAGTTGCTTTATTTTGCGTAATTTTGCAGTAAATTAAGTATCTCTTACATAGAGAGCAATCATTTTGCTAAACATCTTCACTTCCTACAATTCCTTTAATATCTGAGCATTTGCTCTATCGACTACGGCATTATCCAATGATGCCAAATAGATTTGTGTAGTCATCTCCGAGTCGTGTCCCATACCTTCACTGATAACCGAAATAGGGATATTCTTACTCTTAGCAATGCTCGCCCACGAATGACGGGCAACATATAGAGTTAAGGGAATGGATAGCCCAACCATTTGGGCAATCTCTTTCAATGATTTATTGGTACGATAAAGCATATTCTTATATTGGCCCCTGTCGTATGGATATTTGAGAATAGGCAAAAGGTATGGACTGTAATAATCTGTATCGTATTTCTCCACAATCTCCTGCATACACTTTTCCCAACGGATAAAGAGTTGTTGCCCCGTTTTGTGTCTGCGGTACGATAGTATGCCATTGGATAGATCTTTCTTCTTGAGATACGCCATATCAATGAATGACATTCCACGAGTGTAGAATGAGAAGAGAAACATATCCCTTGCGAAATCCAACGATGGTTGTAATGATAAGTCGAGACTCTTAATCTGCTTGATTGCCTTTAATGGAATGGCTCGCTTAACGGTCTTGTCAATACCTGTATAAACGTGTTTGAAAGGGTTTCGATTGGTGGTCAAATCCTTTTCAACTGCACGATTATAGACAGCTCGGAGTATTCGCATATAGAACGAGGTGCTGTTCTTCGTCAATCCTTTGTTACGCAAATAAGCCTCATACATCAGCATTAAATCAGAGTCAATATCTTCCAATAGCACATCTTTATCCTCTCTAAACTGCATAAAACTTTTGAGCGTACAACGATAGGTTTCCGAAGTACGCTGCTTACCCATCTGCTGTAATTGGGCAATAACACCCAGCATAAAGTTGAACAGCGATTGCTCATTGGCTTGCTTTTGAAAGGTTGAGATAATATCGTCGGCAGTGTATTTTACTCGCTTATTATCGAATTGGTTGATGATGGATTGTAGTCGCTTAATATCCCAATCAATTCGCTCTTCAATGGATTGTAGATAGTTCTGTCGGCTGCTATTGGTGATGATTATTATATTGTTATCCTCATTCCATTCGCACATAAAGAGTCGGTAATCCGTCTTTAACTGACGGATTACACGATTCTGAATGATTTGATAATAGATTGTTCCCTCCTTGTTTTCGTTTATTGAGGGTCGAAACTTTACCTTGATACTTGCCATAGGCTCACGGTTTTGATTTTTTGTTTGGGTTATCCTTTGGCTGTTGCTTGTCTTTAATGGATTTGGCTTTGCTCTCCTGTTCCTTTGCTGCTTGCTCCTTTAAGCGTGCTTGTTCGGCAAGAGCAGCTTGTTTGCGAACAGCCTCTTCATAGGTCTCTACATCTTCACGCATCTGCTCGATTGCTTCGGTGTTGCGGTTGAGTTCGAAGATATCCTCCAATGTGGCTATCTGCTCTGCCGACACATCGCCCTTCATCTTGATGTAGCGGTATTTGAGGGCATCATCATCCCTCTGAACATTCGGTCTTGATAAATGATATACTGCTGATGCTCCTGATGCCATAAGGAAGACAATTATTGATAGGAGAATCCAAGATTCCTTTGTATAAAGGGCAAACGAGTGTCGTTTCTCGTCAATATTGTGCTTTACCTTTACCTCGTCCATCTTGTCGATAGCCTCTGCAAGCTGTTGTTTTACACCCTCAAAGTCGGGTTGCTCCTGCTCACTGATGCCATCCATTCGCTTGTTTATCTTGCTAAATTCATTGACAACAAAGCCTGCAAGTTTATTGGTTTTAGCATCATAATACTCCTTGTTTTCTTTGTTGCCACTCTCGATAAGTTCCTTGATAGGGGTCAAATCTACATTGGCATTTACTGTTTGTTCTGTGCGTTGGCTCTTGCTGATGGTCAGCAACTCTTCCAACATTGCGATAATAATTGAGTTATTTTCCTGCATATTTCTTCTGTTTTTAAGTGGTTAATGATTAGAGTTTGAATCCTCTTGTCTTCTTTTTCTTTGCTTTCTGCTGCATCAAGCGGCGGAAATCGGCCTCTTCCTGACTATCCACATCTGGCGAAGATGTGAAGTCCAACAAGCCTAATGAACCGCTGATAAGCTCAGATTCTTTGTTGTCGAAATGGCTTATCTGCATATGGTGTGGTTCATATTGTCGCTGATATTCCGCTTGATTGTTACCATTCAGAGCCTTGTCAATCTTCGAATAACTGAAACTGCGGTCTATCTTCGAACCGTTGAAGTGGTAGCCATTCTTGGTAAAGATGATACCTTGTACCTCATTAGTATTACCTTTATACTTGAAGCGGACATCTATTCCTTCGGCTTTCAAGCGCTTCAGCAGTGTAGTCCAATCCGAGCATCGTGCAACATCCCGTTTGAGAACTTGGTATATCTCGTAACGGGTTTTGTCAGGCTCTTTCAGTCGGTGCGTTTTTACCTGTTCCTTACCATTTGCGAAGTATAATCCGTATTTGCGTGTCAGCTCCTTGCAGATGCGTTCACTGCGGTAACGATCATTCCTTTCGCTGATGGTTCTACCGTTATTATCCACACGATTAAAGGCGATATGAACGTGCGGATGCTCCTTATCATAATGTCGTCCGATGATATATTGCGTGTCACGGATACCCATCTTCTCCATATATTCCCTGCTTATTTGAATCATAAGTTCATCAGTTAAGCGTGGCAAATCCTGCTTCGAGAAACTGAGTGAGATGTGTCCGATAAACTTATCCACTCGTGGATTAAGCCTTGATTGAGCAATAAAACTTCGGGCTATCGTGCTGTTATCATTGAACAGTACCCCTTGACAATCTATAAGCGTGGCTTGTTTCTTCATGTCGAGGATATAATCAACAATTCCTCTGGCTCCAGAGCCTTTCACAATCTTGGCCATCATAGGCTGATATGGTCTATAATGTTTTCCATTGACAGCAACAGATGTTGGCATTGCCCGTAGTGCAGCCTTACGCCTTCACGATGAGCCTTGCGTGTAAGCTGATTGAGGTTATTTGCCATGCCGCATAGTTTGCGGATATAGTCCGCTTGTTCGGTGGTTAGGCGTGCTCTGATATGGCAATCACGGATAGCCATTCTCACAATCTCACTTGCTGATACTCCGGCGTTCTTGGCTTTCAGTTTCATAGCGTAGTACTCTTCGGTCGCCATCTTTACCGTTATGCGATACTTGCGTTTCTCGGACAACTTCTTCGTGGGTCGTCCGCCCTTGTTGGATGTCTTGTTATTGATACTTCGTTTCATACGATTACTCTTTTTTGAAATGATACATACATTGTTTACTTGATAGACCAACGGGATGTCTTCTTCTGCGACCTTCGGGAGTGGAAGCAAGTGGTTTTGGTCTGCCCAAAACATAAACTTGCTTCCCCACAAACCGAAGGTCAAGCAGTTTTGAGTGCCTCAAAATGAAATACCGTTGGAATAGTGCTTAATTTGATTGGATTAAGAGTCTACATCCCTTTCCAATGCTCGAAGTCCTCGGCATATAGTTCAATGTGATGACGGACAATGTTCTCCAATAGTCCCGACATACTCATTCTATCCTCACCGATTTTGCAGGCGAACTTATCGAGCATCTTCCGCAACTTACCGCTGATGAATACCGGCTTGCGGTCTTCAATCTTGTAAGGTCGCATAAAGGTGTTGCGGTACTCCTCCAACGAGAGCTTGCGTTGCTTGCTGCTCACTCGGCGTTGGATGGGTGGTGTAGGTGGCTGTTCCTCTACTACAACAACCTTTGTGGACTCCTCTGAATCACTTGGAGTATCCTCATCGGTTGTTGGCTCGTCTGGTTGTTCAGTTTCCTTTGCTGCCAATTCTTCCTGTGAATACTTCTCGATAGCCAAATCAATGGCAGTCTTGTCCGAATCATCATCGGAGTTTGATGTGCGCTTTAGTCCCATCAGCTCCATCATTTCCTCGTTACTGATTTTAATCTCTTTTTTCTTCATAGTGTGAATGTTTTTTTAGTTCAACATATGGTCTTTGTGCACAATCTTGACCTATTATCTGCTGCAAAGAAAATATGCATACAATTCTACCACAACTAATTAGGTCTATATAGGCAATTATGAATTGTATTGCATTTAGGGGTGATTCGTAGGCAGTGCCGACTGCATAATTCTTCCCAAGTTGAACGGGTAATTATGGATTAGGACGAAATACTTAATTGAAGAAATTAAGGTCTTAAATCAGATAGCGGATAGACGGACTGCCGAAGTGTCGGGAGTTGGTCTATCCGCTATACTGCTATCATAGAATCAGCGACTATCCGTTTCGGCTGTTCGGGACACGAGTTTGGCAGACGGATAGGCATCGGTCTGACAAACGACAATGCAGCGGACAAAATCCGAGACGGATAATCGCTTGGGGGTATTCTTATATCATATTGGTTACAATGTGATATGTACTTAAAAATGTATCATCATATACATCTAAAAGTGCCACGAACTGTGCCACATACTGCAACAGGCTCACCATATGATTGAGGTGTGATAACTTATCTATTTCTTTGCCCTCAGAAAACGGAACTGCGTATGAGAACAGAGCTTATTTCAATGGCTGAATATCGTGTCTGTGATGAAACGATATGACAAGGGATGACACCTATTGTTAGTGCCATTGAAGTCTGAAAATCTCTTCCTTATTTAGCAGTGCGAAACAAGAAAACAAGTGTAATAAATTAAAATAAAGCGTATGGATTTAATCATTTTTGAGCGAAAGGCATTCGAGGAATTTGCCACGAAGATTGAGCAGTTCATTCTGCGAGTATCAAACTCACCCGTTGTCAAGAGCGGGAAGAAAAAGACAAACAATTGGCTCGACCATCAGGATGTTTGTCAGCGATTGAAGATTAGCAAGCGTACATTGCAGACCTTGCGTGATAATGGTACGCTTGCCTATACCAAAATCGGCAATCGTACCTACTATCTGCCCGAAGATGTGGAGAGCATTATTACGAAGGTGGAGGACAGACGAAAAGAAGCCAGATGGAAGGGACGAGAAATCTAATCAATGTATAACAATAAAACCATTTGAACTATGTATCAGGAGATGCGAACTAAAGACGATGCGTGGATGCAGTCCATTCACGAGAGTATCGACCAACTATCGGAGATTCTCGATAGTATGCCCAAAGATGGTGCGGCATTACAACACGATGATGAGTATTTATGCGACAAAGAAGTTGCGTATATGCTTAAAGTGAGCCGAAGAACATTGAGCGAATACCGAAGCAATGGCACATTGCCTTACTATGTACTTGGTGGTAAAGTTCTGTACAAGCGTAGTGAGATTGAACAGGCTTTGAAACGGGAGTACAACGGCAACCACCTGATGAATAACAGCGGATAATTCCATCTATATTTGAGTCAGGCTCGAATATACTCTGCGCTCGCTTTGAAAAACATTCAAGCAAGCTTGATGTTCCTCGCACGCTTGTGCTATATTTTTGGAGGGAGTGAAATTTACCGCTTGCCCTATATTCATCTTATGCAAAATAATAGTGCCCCTATGGATAGAAACAAGAACAGCATACAAATGGGTTATCAATGTAAGGACTCGTTTGTATGCTGTCTGTTTGTCTTCTTCTATATTTTCGTCAGTCGTTCATTTCCGTTGCCGTCTGCATTTCTGAGTACAGCCATTGAAAGGGGAAAGGTTTTCGGGCTGAATACTCTCCGCAGGAGGAAGATTTTGACCGAAACGGCTTGCCGCCAGACCTTTCAACTTTCAAGGGCTGATGTACTACCTTCGCAGACGAGCAAAGGAAAGGGGCGAATGACGGAATCGGGAAACTCATAATATCGCAGATTGATGATAGACCAAATCAAATTTTATCCTGCAATAATGAAAAATGCACCGTCCTTTTGCTCGTTCATAAAAAAGTTGTACCTTTGTTCCAAGATGAGTTGTACATCAATGCAAATCATGCAAGTATGTAGAAATCAGAACAGTTGCCAACTCATTACCTCGTTCTCAGATATTCCGCATAAATATTTTATTCTTAGCGGATTATAAGATTATTCCAAAAATAGTAACTAACTATGTCAGAAACCAACCTTTATAGTGAAAATTTGTTAGATTGCAGTGTCCGCAGGTCAATTGTCCATAGTTCGCCGGCTAAAACATCTCCAAAATCACAGATTATTTTCAGCACTTCCGTAGCTTCAACACTTCCTACAATGGCAGGAGTAACTCCCATCACACCTTTAGGCGGAGGAGGCATCCGTTGCATTTCTTCTTCGTCAGGATAAAGATCCCGGTAGTTCTTTTTCTGGTTTCCGTAGTTGAATACAGAAACCTGTCCTTCAAAACCGCAGATAGCACCATATACGTA